>Ga0302286_10001333_pt1 | contig 18507 bp, 18 predicted proteins | sample III_Fen_E2_3_FD_198765 | JGI IMG/M metagenome (GOLD analysis project Ga0302286, IMG submission 198765) | Peat permafrost microbial communities from Stordalen Mire near Abisko, Sweden - III_Fen_E2_3 | ecosystem: Environmental > Terrestrial > Soil > Wetlands > Permafrost | place: Sweden: Abisko...
ACGAAGTCCAATGCCCACTTGCTCATAATTGGGGAACCCTCGAATCAAAAGTGCTTTATGATGCTTATGGGCTAAGCGTTCACCGTGGTAGTTGGCGATAAGCATATCCATCTCTGGCAAGCGTTTTTCAACCTCTTCAAAATCGCCGATTTGCATTTTACATGTAAAGGCATCTTGAATCTCACTGCGTTGTGCGATGTACGCCTCACACGTACTTCCAGCTTCCTTGAGCGCTTTGGAAATTGCATACGCACTATCAGGTTCATCGGCGATTAATATCTTCGCTTTTCCAAGGGTAAAATGGGTATCTAAAAGCACATCTTGCAGACGAGCACGCCATCGTTTAACGACACTGGGTACACTTTTGCACTCTAAAAATTCAAAGACTTTGGTATAAAAATCATCCGTGGCTTCTAGTCCAATCAGGCTATCGAAATGCAGATGCGTGCTTTGAGGAAATTTTTCATAAAAAAGCTCACCACATTTTTTAACCGAACGCCCAATGGTGATGACCGCTCCCGCGTCGCCTAGTTTTTCGATGTCTGAAACACTAATGCCGCCACTGCTAAGAGCTCCTTGTTTGACACCTAAATGTCCATCAAGTGAATCGCTCAGATCCGGAAGGGCAAAAACGACCAAGTCCAAACATTCCAGCGCTTCTTTGAGTTTTTCCACTTCGATAGGGCTAAAATTGACATTAGGAATGAGCAGAACCTTGTCTTTTCGTACGTGTGTGGTTGGCTCGATCAGTTGCGTGATGATGTTTTGAACACTCAAACTCCATCCGCTCTCAAGCCCACCTTCAAAATCGGGCGTATGCACATAGACCATCTTTTGCTTCTCTTTTAAAAGCAACGTCGCACCCTTGATGTCATCGCCTTTGGTTTCTGTCATGCCCGTTGTAAAAAGTCCGACCAAATCAGGCGTTACTTTTTTGGTGATGTTTTCAACTGCTTCGGAGATACCTTTATCACCACCATCAATGACGGCAGTAATGTCATTCACTGCAGTCGTTTGAATCGCAATAGGATCGTTAAAGTGTCGTGTGAAAAGCACCTTCGTAAACGAAGCACACCCTTGCGCGCCATGCATCAGCGGCATACAGTTTTTAATACCCAAAAAGGCCAGTGTTGCACCCATCGGTTGAGAGAGCTTGAGAGGGTTTACATGTAAAGGTTTCATCGTGGTTGTTTTTATCTCTTTAGGGTTCATAAAGCTCATGGTCTCCTCCTCATTTATGATAAGAGTTCTTAGATAACTCTTACACGTTTTCAAAGCAAAGCTTTAAAAACTACGTTAACACTGGGTTCTCTTTGGCAGAGTGCCCACGCACCTATGGTGCTTTTACTTTATTCGTACCAAAACGATATTTATGCCGCGTCCCACGGCGCTTGTTTTCCAACAAGTTTAAAAACAGGGTTTGAAAGTGCTGCGCACACATCAATGGCGAGGTTTTCAAGCCCACCGTACGCGCCATAACTCACTTTCTTCTCTTGATTGACATCGACAAAAGCAATGCGCTTTTTAATCGCGGTGTAAAGACTACGTCCGCCTGCCAGCAAGATGTCGACTTTGTGCTCATCAATCAAACGAGGTTGATCGACGCCTGGTACTTTAAACAAAATGGGCACATATTCACCCGCAATCGCTACATCTTCTTCCGTGGCTTTTTGCACACAGGTTGCGACCACTTCGATGCCGATGTCTTGAAGGGCTGAAGCAATTGACCACGATTTGTTACCACCGGTATTTAAAATCGCTTTTTTGCCTTTGAGCATCACATGGTACGGCTTCAAACGCTCCGCCAATTTTGCCTCTTCTTCGGCGATAATCGCTTCTGCTTTGGCGATGAGTTCCGCATCACCAAACGCGTTGACGATGGAGCGAATCGCATTGGACGTGTCACGCTTTCCATAAAATGAAACGCTGACATAAGGGATATTGTAGCGCTCTTGCATTTTACGGCACAAGGTGACTAAGGACTTTGCACAGACAATGACATTAAGCTTTGCGGTGTGCGCCATTTGTATCTGCTCAATTCTACCATCGCCGGAGAGAGAAGAGATAACTTTAATACCAATACGTTCAAGTATAGGCTTATACTGCCACATATCGCCCGTTACATTATAATCACCGATCAAATTAATGCCAAAAGGATGAATGCTTTCAGGCTCACGTGTACCAACGAGTACATCAAGCACCGCTTCACCAGCAAGACGTGATCCTAAGTTTTTACTTCCCACAAAACCGGGTGAATGAACAGGCACGATGGGGATGTGAAACTGTTCTTCCGCAGTTTTACATGTAAAGTCAATATTATCACCGATCATTGCTGTTACACAGGTTTCATAGACAAAAATCGCCTTAGGATTTTTATGTTCTACGATGTATGCCAGAGCATCTGCCAGCTTCTTGTCGCCACCAAAAATAATATCTTGGGTCGTGACATTCGTGCAATAGCCTAGTGGCGTATTATTTTCACCTTCATAGCTTGTAAGTGTAGCTCTGGTTTCCCACGAAGCGCCAAGACAAGTGTCTGGGCCATGCACTAAGTGCACAGCGTCAGCATAAGGAAAGAGTGATATTTGCGCTCCCTCAAACGCACACCCTCCGCTCGTCGCTCCAGGTTTCGGTTTATCACAGCTAGCTTTTTTGGTTTTGTTATGAGAACAAGCACTCTCGTTTAACAAATCCTTGATCAGTTTTCTATTTACCATAGTACTAGATTTGCACAATTCATTCCGTTACCTTCATTTCTACTATAGTGTATAAATTCAGTAGCAAACTTTTATATTAGCAAGAAATGTCTTTGGTAACAAAATTGATTTTTAGCATATTTATATATTTTGTAACACGAAGTTTCTAATGGAACACCTCTTGCATAAATAGTGGCGTGTACCTTTAAAAACCCTTACTTAATGCCCGAGAACTAATTGCGCCCCCGCTTTTACATCTCGGGTACTTTTCAGCAAGGCTTTTTAGAGTTACTAATCCATTCCCAGCTAAAGGATCCACCATGGCAGTAAGAATTACAGAAGTATGTATCAATTGTGACAGTTGTATTGATGAGTGTCCAGCAACTGCAATCGTAAGCGCAAGCGATTCACCCGTAAATGGTGAAACAACGTATGTTAAACCTGAAAAATGTATTGAGTGTTCAGATGGTACAACACCAAAATGTGCAGACGCCTGTCCAACTGAGGGTGCTATCGTTTGGGATTTACCTTACACTGCTGAGTACAATGCGTACTATGTTGCTGGTCATGAGAGCGGCATTTACAACATTCGTGAGCATAAGAAAAATGGCATCATGTTCCCTGAAGTGTCACCAAAACCTTACCGTGAAGTGATCTCTATCAGCGACCGCCAAGCGCACACACCCGTCGCCGAGTAGAAGATGAAAATAGCATTTGCCTCCACGGACAACATTCATGTTAATGACCATTTTGGCTGGTGTAAATGCTTTTACCTCTATGAGCTCCAAGAAGAGTCGTTTGTTTTTTTAAAAGCACTCGACTCTTCCAAAGAGATCACCGAAGAAGGCGACAAACTTGCCTACAAAATCGAATGCTTAGAAGATGCTAGCATCTTGTGTGCTTCCCATATAGGACCTCGCGCATCGCTTATGGTCAAGGGATCAGGCATTTTTGTACTAAAGTCTGAAAAAGAGAATGAACGCATTGATACACTTTTAAATACACTATTGACATTAAAAAATAGCAATCCGCCTCTTTGGATGCAAAGGTTTCTCCATGCACCATCACCCCATAACCATAGCTAAGGACATCTATTTTATAGGTGTATTTGACCCCGATATTCGAACATTTGACATTGTAATGCGAACCGCTAATGGTTCCAGTTATAACGCGTATCTCATTAAAACAAATGAAGGCGTTATCATCGTTGATACCGTTAAAAAGGAATTTCAAGACGATTTCTTTTTACATGTAGAGGCACTTTGTTCGTATGATGAGATCAAATATGTCATTATCCATCACATTGAACCAGACCACTCTGGCGCACTGCCCGAACTGATCCGCAGAGCCCCGCATGCTAAAGTGCTCATCTCACCCCAAGCCACAATGATGCTCAAAGCGCTGACTAACACCGAAGAGATCAATTTCGAAACGATTTGGACGAATAAACAGCTCTCTTTGGGTGGTAAAACCATTACCTTTCTCACCACGCCGTATCTGCATTGGCCAGAGACCATGAGCAGCTATGTGCATGAAGACAAACTCCTTTTTAGTGGGGATGTTTTTGGAGCACATTACTATGATAAACGCCTTTTTAACGATAAAGTGGGTGATTTTTCGTACGCTTTTCAATACTACTATGACCATATTATGCGTCCGTTTCAAAGCTATGTCAGAAGTGCGTTAAAACTCTATGAGCGTTTTGAAATAGCGCTTATTGCACCACTACATGGCCCAATACTCCGTGACAATCCACAGCAGTATATTGACTCATATCAACAGTGGAGTCATAAAACGGAAAATGCAAATACCGATAAAAAAGTTCTCTCTATTTTTTACCTTACCAGTTATAAAAACACGCAAGAAATGGCGCAGATGATTTTTGAAGGCAGTGAAAGCGTGGAAGGAGTCGTTACCAATATGTACGATCTTGCTTCCATTGAAGAACAGAATATGATGGCCATTTTAGAAGAGAGCGATGGTTTTTTAATCGGTACTCCGACGATTAATGCGGATGCTCCCAAACCTGTATGGGATCTACTTTCGTGTTTGATGTTTTTAGATAAACAGGGAAAATGTGCAGGTGCTTTTGGCTCATACGGTTGGAGTGGCGAAGCGGTCGATCATATCCTAGCGCGCCTCAAATCACTCAAGCTTCGTGTGCCACCCCTCACGCCTCTTAAGATCAAGCTGATTCCCAGTCAAGAAGAGCTTCAAAGCTGTTTTGATTTTGGTGTTGAGTTTGCAGAAATTTTACAAGGTAAGATGGTTGAAATTGATCTAGTCTGAAGTCTTTTGTACAACACAACAGTGATGAATTTTTTCAAACAGTTTATCCATATCGAAAGGTTTAATCAGATATTCATTGATCCTAAGCGCCTTCGCTTGCATGATGTGATCTTCTTCATTGTACGCTGAGGCGATAATGATGGGGATGTCTGCATTTTCCATGCGGATGCGCTCCATCATACGAAAACCTCCCATAAAAGGCATCTGAAGATCGGTGATAATAATATCAGGTGCATTTTTGTAAAAACGATACAATCCCTCTTCTCCATTTCGTGCGGTATAAAACTCATCAAAGATCGTATCAAAAATGTTAAACAACGTTTGTAAGACATTCTTTTCATCTTCGATAATCAAAGGGCGAATCGTTTTGAGATGACTCCAATCCATTAAACTAAGCCTTGCAAAATAATTTCAAATCGAGCACCTTCTTTGGTATTTGAGACATGAATATGTCCGTGCATATGCTCTTCGACTATAATCTTACTCATATAAAGTCCAAGCCCCGTTCCGTTCTTAACACCTTTTGTTGAAAAATATGGCTCAAAGATATACGGCAACACAGAAACGTCAATACCACCACCATTATCTTCAATACTAACGCAAATTTCCCCATGCTCATTGCGTTTAGCTTCAACTCTGATCCATTTGGTATATTCGCCACAACTCTCCAAAAGAACATCTTTGGCATTATTTAAAATATTAATAACAGACTGACCAAATTCGTTCGGAAAGCTCTCAACCTTCAAGCCCACTTCTGCTTTAAAGCTCATCTCAATACCATGTCCTGCAACAATAGGTTTGACCATTTCGACAGCATTGGAAAGTTGTTCTTTAATATCAAATACTTTCATCGACTTATCGGGTTTAAAAAAGTCTCTAAAATCATCAATCGTTTTAGACATCTGCAAAATCTGACGCATAGAGTCATTTTTAAACTCATCCATGATGAGATCATCTAGTTTATGAAGCTTGTATTTGAAAACAATATTTTGGGCTAAAAGAGAGAGGACATTGAGAGGTTGCCTCCATTGATGCGCAATCATACTGATCATCTCACCCATCTGTGCGTGGCGTGATTGTTGAAAAAGGATCATCTCTTGTTGGCGATTTTTTGCAATCTGCTCTTTCACTTGTATCTCTAAGTTCTCATTGAGCGCTTGAAGTGCGTATTGAGCTTCTTTAAGTTCTCTTAGATCCACAATGGCTGAGACACGCATCTTTTTTCCAAATCCTTCTACGATAGAACCTTTAACGAGTGCAGGTAAATACGTGCCATCTTTGCGTAAAAGTTCACACTCATAAGTATCGGTAGGATGGTTAAAATGCGATCCTACAAGCTCTCTAAATTTGGGAGCTACAAAATCAAGGACCTCTCTACCAAGAATTTCTTCCTTCGTCTCTCCCCCAAAGATTTTAAGTGCTTGTCCATTAATCTCTACCACGCGTCCTTTATGCGAAATGACTAATCCTTCAATAGCAAGATCAATCAGTTGCTTAAATTTTTGGCGCTGTCTTATAAGAAAATAGATCCACATCATGCCAAAGATAAGAACCAAAAAACCTATGATAAAAAACAGTGTTGAATATTCTAATGATGACATGTAAGTTCCATCCATGGCTCGCCAATATAATACCCTTGAAACTCGTCGACACCAATGTCCACAAGGTATTCAAAAATCGTTTGATTGTGGACATACTCTGCAATAATCTTTACATGTAACGCTTTTGCGAAAGAGACAATACCGTTCACGAGCTGACGTGATTTTTCATTGGTATCAATCTCTTTAATAAGACTTCCATCAATTTTAATATAAGTCGGGGTAAGTTGCATCAGATGTGCAAAATTAGAGTAGCCTGTTCCAAAATCATCTATCGCTATTGGCGCATCTTCATATTTAATGTATTGCAAAAAGTTTTTGATGGTATTCATATCTGTCATTTTTTCATTTTCGACCACTTCGAAAATAAGATTAATGGCTCTGTTGTTCTCCTGCAACTCAGCAATTTTTGTTCGTAAAAGATCACGTATCTCTTTGTTGAGCATATCTCGAAAACTCACGTTAATCGAAAATGTCATCGTAGGATGTGACTTCATCAGTTCCAACACTTTTTCAATCATTTTGAGACTCAGGCTATCATACTGTCTTGTACGCCTCGCAATATCTAAGAAATAGTAGGGAGAAACGTATTGTTCTTGTTCAAGTTTGTCTTTGGTTTTGATACGAATAAGCGCTTCATACTTTATTATCTCTTTGTTTTTGTTGCAAATAGGTTGAAAGAAAGGAACCACATTATCTTGATCCAGAGTATCTGCAATCACATCTTGCCAGTAAAAATCGTTGGTAAGAGATTCTGTTTCATCTAAATTACTCGTATACACGACAAAGGTTTTGCCTGTTTGCTTTGCAAAATCAAGCGCTGTAAATGCTTTATTAAAAAGGTTTTCTTGATCAAATGTTACACCCATAGAAATATGGACTAAGATTTTTTCATTGAGTCCTTCGATCTTAATTTCAATCCCGTGAAGCGTGGCTAATGTTTGGTTAATGTCTTCATAAATTTTTTCAGGATCAAGATGAGTATCAAGTCTTAGCATCACAAATTCATTGGAAGAGATACGAAAAGCACTGTAACAAAGAGACGTCGCAACTTCTTTAAGGTGATGCGCAAACTCTTTTAATATCTGATTACCCGCTTCTATACCATACAGTTTATTGTAGCTTTTAAAATTATCTATATTGATGAGAAAAAGTGAAGGAACTTCAACAGGTTGAATTTGGCTTAAAATACTATCTAATGTATTTTTATTCGCAAGTTTGGTGAGTGTATCGGTGTGCAGTTGCTCTTCAAGGGCAGACTGCTGCAAAGCAATCGTCTGCTTAAGTGAAGCCGTATAAGCGCGACGCTCTTCTTTGAGCAAAATAGTTTCTACGGTTGTTGCAATTGAGTCAAACAACTGATCGAGTTCAAGGGGTTTTAAGATATAACCATCAACGCCAAGACGAATCGTCTCAATCAAATATTCAACATCATTATGAGCTGATGTGACAATAATAGCCGTATCTTTACAAATCTTACGAATTTTCGCAATCAACGTTATGCCATCAAATTTTGGCATTTTAATGTCGGTAATTACAAGATTATACCGTTGGTCATAAGAAACACACGGTATTCCCGTAAGAGGAAGTGCAATTTCTGCATCAACAAACATGTCAAACGCATTTTGTCCATTACTGGCAACATCAATGTGCTCAAAAAATTCACTTAAAATCGAATGCGTATACTTTCTGCTTACTTCATCGTCTTCAATGTATAGAATTCGTATATTTTTACAACGCGCTTTTAAGCGCTCCATGGCTGATGTATCCATCATTTTCCTCATCACTTCGGATCAATTGCCAGATTATATCTCAAAAATATGGCCCATTATCAGTGTATTATGAGGATTGTAAGAAATGTAACGTTTTTATAACACTAAACGATATCCCGTTCCATACTCTGTTACAATGTAACGTGGCTTTTTTGGGTCATCCCCGAGCTTTTTACGAATATTTTGAATATGGTAATTTAAAGATTGTGGCGAGCTCAAAGAGGAGAGATGAATGGCTAAAACATTGCGATAAACCACTCTATTTTTGTTTTCTATGAGGAAAGAAAGGATTTTGTATTCAATGGCAGTCAATGAAACTGGTTTTTGGTTGAGCAAAATGGTTTGGTTGTTGTAATCAATGGCAAGATTATTTTTATTAAATTCAAGTTTGATCATCGAACAACGTTTTAAAATTGCCCACATACGAACTTCCAACTCCTCAAGCATGAAAGGTTTACTGAGATAATCATCCACGCCAAAACGAAATGCCTTCACTTTAGCTTCTAAATTCGAATGTGAACTTAAAACAATGATGGGAATATTACTTTGGTTATTGATCTGCTTAATGACTTCAAAACCACTGTAATCAGGAAGGCTAAGGTCTAGTAATAAAATATCATAATGTAGAGCAGAAAGTTTTATAAGACCATCCATAGCTGTTTCAGAAATATCAAGTTCAAAACCTACACTCTCTAAATATTGGGCAACCTGATTAGCCGCATCATAGTCATCTTCGATCAAGAGGACTTTAATTTTCTTTTGCATTTTGATAACAACTCCAAACTTTTATAATAATGTATTATACAGAAAGCACGTCATTTTGCAAATAACATTTTAAAACTTTGTTATAATGGCTCTATATCTTCTATAATCATAAGAGAAGTCCATGAACACAGCGGAAAAACAGCTTGCAATTTTATTAGAGTTTGGTAAAGTCATCAACAAAATCAAAAGTTTAGACGATGTTTTAGAGTCTATGGCAAGTTTTGCACGAGATATTTTACAAGCCGATCGCTGTTCTATTTTTATCTACAATAAAGAGAAAGAAGAACTCTGGTCAAAAGTCGCACATAAAGTGCATCCCATTCATTTTAGTGCTAAAAAAGGGGTTGCAGGGTATGCGGCACTTTCAAAAGAGACCCAAATTGTAGTAGATGCTTACAACGACTACCGTTTCAATCCTGATGTCGATAAAATGACAGGGTATCTGACCCAAACCATCCTCTCCGTTCCGTTACTGGATAATCAAGAAAATACCATTGGCGTTTTTCAAGCACTCAATAAAAAAGAGAGTATCTTTACCAATATTGATGCTGAGATACTTCTGCTCATTTCAAACTATGCCGCTTCTGCTATTGAAAATGCTATTCTTTACGATAGATTGCGTGACACGCACACGAAGATTATTAATAAACTCGCTTCCGCTGCGGAATTTAAAGACCAAGAGACGTCCAAACATACCAAACGTGTGGGTCTTTACAGCGCACTTCTTGCCGAACAATATGGACTCAGTAGAGATGATATTAGTAAAATTGAACTCACAGCACCGATGCACGATGCAGGAAAAATTGGCATTGCCGATAAGATCATGCTTAAAGCTGGAAGATTGGATAAGGAAGAGTTTGAGATTATGAAAACACATGCCCAGATTGGTCATGATCTTTTATTTGATGAGGAAAACGAATATCTCATCACAGCTGCGCTCATTGCATTAGAACACCATGAAAAGTGGGATGGAACAGGATATCCACACGGCAAAAGAGGGAAAGAGATCTCTATTTTTGGGCGTATTGTTGCGATTGCCGATGTGTTTGATGCCCTTATTTCTATGCGTCCTTATAAAAATCCATGGAGTTTTAAAAAAGCGCACGAATACTTACAACATAACAGTGGAACGCATTTTGATCCAACACTGATTGATCTCTTTAACAAAAATATTGAAAAAATTCATACGATTTATCAGGAGCTTAAAGACTAGCATTTTATTTTCCAAGGAACACTTTGTGCAATATTTAGGGTAAAGAAATTCTAAAGGATCGCACATGAGTTGTTCTTGCACATCATCAACCAACACACAAAATGAACTCCATGCCAGCATCATGCAAAAAATTAACAACCACCCTTGTTATAGCCAAGATGCCCACCAACATTATGCGCGTATCCATGTTGCAGTAGCTCCTGCATGTAATATTCAATGCAACTACTGTAACCGCAAGTACGACTGCTCAAACGAGAGTCGACCTGGCGTTACGAGCTATAAACTCACCCCAGAAGAGGCGGTGAAAAAGGTTTTACATGTAGGCGGACTGATTCAACAACTCAGCGTCGTAGGCATTGCAGGACCGGGCGATGGACTCGCCAATCCTAAGCAAACCTTTGAGACTTTTTCGCTTCTTAAAAAGTATGCGCCTGACATCAAACTCTGTCTTTCAACGAATGGTTTGATGATTCATAAACATATTGATGAGATCGCTAAGTACAACATTGAGCATGTCACCGTAACGCTTAACTCCGTTGATGAGACAGGCGAAATCGGCTCTAAAATTTACCCGTGGGTTTTTTACGAACATAAAAAACACCGCGGAGTTGAAGGGGCTAAACTTCTCCTTGAAAAGCAACTTCTTGGTATTCAAATGCTCGTGGAAAGAGGTATTCTTGTCAAAGTTAACTCGGTCTTAATTCCGGGAATCAATGACGAGCACCTTCCTTTTGTTGCACGAAAAGTCAAAGAACTGGGCGTTTTCATTCAAAATGTCATGCCTATCATCTCAAAACCAGAATATGGTACCAAATTTGGACTTGACGGCGTTCCAAGTGCTACGCATAAACAATTGATGAAAGCACAAGAAGCGTGTGATGTCAATGTCAAATTGATGCGCCACTGTCGCCAATGTCGTGCCGATGCCGTTGGTTTGCTAGGTGAAGATCGTAGCGATGAATTTTTCAAAGAGAGCTTTGCCGATAAAAACTTTGAAGAACTCGCACACCATTATGACCTTAATCAACGTATGAAAACGCATGAAAACATTGAGACATGGAGAAGAGCGCTTCGAGCAGCCAATGGTAAAATCAACCAAGAAGAAGCGACGAACAAAAATGAGCTTAGCTCTACAGGCGATACTATGCTCGTAGCAGTTACCACACGCGGAAATGGTCTTATAAATGATCACTTCGGCAGTGCGAAAGAGTTTTTGATCTACGAAGCAGGCGATAAAGCGATTAAATTTATCATGCACCGTAAAGTCGAAAATTCTTACTGTATGGGTAAAGAGGGATGTGATGGTACGTACCCCATCGAAGAGATTAAAAATGCACTCTCCGATTGCCATCTTCTCTTAACCCAAAAAATTGGTGATTGCCCACAAAAAGAGTTAGAAAGTATTCACCTCACGTGTGATGAGAGTTTTGCGGATGAGCCTATTGAGCTTTCTGTCTTAAAGGGAGTGCGTAAACACTTTTTTGCTGCTTCATAGAAGCAAAGGAACACACAATGATTATCAACGATACCACACTCAGAGATGGTGAACAAGCGCCTTATGTCGCTTTTAATACCGAGGAAAAAATTGCCATTGCTTCAGCTCTCTATCTTGCAGGTGCCGATGAGCTTGAAGTGGGTATTCCAGCGATGGGAGCAAAAGAGCAAGCCGATATCAAAGAGATTTTAGCGCTTGATCTTCCCCTTCGCATTATGAGTTGGAATCGTGCCACGATGGGTGATTTAGAAGCATCACTCTCGTGTGGACTTACGGCCGTTGATCTCTCTATTCCTGTATCGGACATTCTCATTGAGGCTAAATTTGGAGGCGACAAAGCGCGCCTCTTAAGAAATCTCGAAGAGGTTTTACATGTAAGCAAATCTGAGGGTATTTTTGCCTGCATTGGGGGCGAAGATAGTTCACGAGCAGACCTAGGCTTTTTGAAAGAAGTGATGGAATTAGGAGCCAGTGCGGGAGCCAATCGTTTTCGTTACTGCGATACCGTAGGCATCATGCGACCTCACCAAATCTATGAGCACATCTCATTCCTCACAAGCCTCAATCTTTTAGAAATCGAAATGCACACCCACAATGACTTTGGTATGGCAACCGCCAATGCCATCAGTGGACTCGAAGCGGGTGCAATGAGTGTCAATACCACCGTCATAGGACTGGGTGAACGCGCTGGAAATGCGAGTTTTGAGCAGGTTTTAATGAGTCTTGCCCATCTTTTTGGCGAAGAGCGTTATATCAATCCTGATGCCCTTAAACATGTGGTGCAATTGGTCGAAAAAGCTTCCAATCAAAGTATCTCTGCCACGATGCCGATTGTGGGTAAAAACATCTTTTCACACGAATCGGGCATTCATGTCAATGGCATGATTAAGCACGAAAAAGCCTATGAAGCCTTTACTCCTCAAAGTGTGGGCATGACACGAAGTTATCCGATTGGCAAACATTCAGGTAGCTCAACGCTGTTGTATCATTTGCGTGCGATGGGATATGAGCCTGAAAATGAAGTCATCAATAAAATGCTTCCACAAGTGCGTGAAATGGTCACGAATCGTAAAAAAGTCCTCAACAAAAAGGAGCTAAAAGCGCTCTATATCGCTTCAAAAGCTGGATAAACTAATGCACGAAGAGTATGCCTCCAAAATCATCTGCGAATGCGGTCAAAAAAGCATTCAAGACGCTATTGATATTTTCAAATCGACAACCCTTCCTTACAAGAAAGCTAAGAAACTTGTCACGGGATGTAATCAAACCTGTTGCAGGAGACCTTTGATGGCTCTGTTTAATATGGTAGAATTCGGGGAAATTGATTACGAAGAGATTGCCTTTTTAATCGATCAAAAAAATAGCCGGTTTGAAGAAGGAGAGAGTGATGAGTGAGAAGATTCGCGATTTTGCACAGTGGATTAAAGCCCAAGGGTTAGAACATACCTTGCCTCGTGAACTCTCAAAACTTGAAAGCCTCAGTACCCTTGATCTGAGTCGTAAGAAGCTTAAAAACTTGCCTGAGAGCATTGGTGCATTGCAAAATCTTAGCATTCTTAAAATATCAGGGAACAGGCTCACCGAGCTTCCACAAAGCATTTGCTCCCTTAAAAATCTTCGCAATTTGCAGTGTGAGAACAACCTGCTGCAAAGCCTTCCTGAAAACTTTGGAGAACTTCGTTCACTCGTCATTTTAAACCTCAATGGCAACCAATTAAGCGCACTTCCTCAAAGCTTTTATGATCTTACAAGCCTCACACGCCTCACCCTTGCGGTCAACCGTCTGAGTCATCTTGATCTTGCGTTTAAAAACCTCAAAAAACTTTTACATGTAAGCTTGGATACCAACTATTTTGACTCTCTTCCTGAAGTATTTGGCTCGATGCAATCCCTCTATTATTTAGACTTATCGTTCAATAAACTCACCACCTTGCCTGAATCTCTTGGAAAAATCAAAGAGCTTGAAACGTTGATTTTAGAAGGAAACCTATTGCAAAATTTACCTTCTTTGGAAGCGCATGACATGCTCGTTAAACTCAATCTAGCATCCAATCATCTCTCATCTATCGACTTTGATCTCTCAAAATTAGAGGATTTACAGATTCTCTCGTTGGAAAACAACTTGCTGGAAAACGTTCCCGCAGCGCTGTGCAAACTCTCCAAACTTACCTCGTTGGATTTGAGTGCAAACCGCATCACAACCCTTCCAGAATGTATTGGAAATTTGAGCAATCTTTATGAGCTTGATATCGAAGAAAACCTCTTAAGCACGCTTCCTGACTCCATTTACAACCTCATACATCTCAAAAATCTTTTTATTGCCAACAACCAAGACCTGCAAAAGCCGAGCCTTCCCTCTTTAGAGTACTGCGATATTGAATAAGGATATTTTAACTCCTGCTTGGCTACCATATAAGAATGACTCACATTGAAAATATACGGCTTTTAAAACTTTTGTACCAGTACAGAGCAATGGGATTTGAGTACTTTCAAGAGTATCGAGCACTCTCTTTGAGTAAACAACCCACACTCTCGAACAACCTAGAAGAGCTTAAAAGTAATGTTGAGCAGTGTCATCTCTGCGCTTTAGCTAAAAGTCGTAAAAACGTCATTTTTGGGGCAGGTAGCCTGAATGCTAAAGTGATGTTTATAGGCGACAATCCTGGAGTGAGTGAAGATGAAACGGGTATGCTCTTTACAGGGAAAAGCGGGGAATTGCTCGCGAATATGATCGAAAAAGTTCTTTTGATCCCAAAAGAAGAGGTGTATGTGACTACTATTATAAAGTGCAAAACACCCGATAATCGTGTTCCCACACCCGAAGAAGTTGCGTGTTGCAAACCCTATTTAATGCAACAAATTCAGACCATTCGACCAAAAATTATTGTCGCTCTTGGATCGACCAGTTTTCATCATCTCACTGGAGAATATGATACACCTATTGATAAAATTCGTGGCACTGTGCTCAATTTTGGCGAAGCCAAATTGATCCCAACGTTCCACCCCAATTTTTTACTGCGAAACCCTAGTGCTAAAAAAGAGGTTTTTGCAGATATGCTAAAAGTAAGGAGCATGTTATGAAACTTTGGTTGCCCTTAACCATCAGTTTATTTATTTTTGCAGGCTGTACAACCACCAATCAAACACCACAACCCTATAAACCAAGTACGTACAATCTCTCTTCCTCTGCCCAAAAAGGCTCAGCCATCAATCAAAAAAGTACTGCATCGTATCCTGGTTCTGAAAAAGTGATCACAACAACACCTAAAACGACAGAGACGCTACCATCATCTGCTCCAGTCACGATTGATAATACCATTAATTCAACCACCTTAGCGATGGCAACCCCCACACCAAGTACCAGTGTCGAACCTACACAAGAATCGCCTTCAGTGGATGACACCTCTACGGCACAAGATGCCATCGTAACACCTGTTCTTGCTGCACCAATGCCAAAACCACTCAATGATGATAGCACGATGATTAAGATCGCTGTCTTAGTCCCTCAAAAAACCATTAAAAAATATGCCATCACCTCTGTTAACTCGGTGATTTCGTACCTTTTGTATAAAAACTACTATTTTGATCTCAATGTCTTTAACTCAGGCGATGAGAAAGAAGAGTCAATTGCAAAAGCGCTTGCTGACATTCAAGCAGGCGGCTACCATTACATCATAGCACCTGTCACGGCAGATGGAGCCAATATTATTGCGCGTCGTGTCACGGATACCCTTGTCTTTATCCCAACACTGCATCGCTCCAACGTACAAAGTGCAGGCTCTAACATCATCTTTGGCGGTATCGACTATGACCAACAAATCGCCCTTCTAGCAAGCAAAGCCAATGAGCATGTCGGCACATTTGGAGATGGCAGTAGTCTCAGCTATCAACTCAATGATTTAGTGAAGAAAAACAACAATTATGTCTTTTATGAAAAACGCGTCGATAGCCCAAAAACAAACTTCAAACAGATGTTTAAAGGTAACAGCTCACTCAATAACGCTTCGTTGTATCTCAACACTCAGCTTGTGACTTCAAGCCTTATTGCATCCCAACTACGGGCCAATGACATACATCCTTACACCCTACTCTCAACGCAAGTGAACTACAATCCCCTCTTATTGACGCTGACGCAGTATGAAGACAGAGATAAAATGTACATCGCAAACTCCATTAAAAGAGCACCTGCTGGATTGGAAGAGATCAACACGATGTTTGGGCATGACATTGTGTATGATTGGGTAAATTATTCGACTGCCATTGGAGCAGATTATTTGTGTCAACAGTTCTTTAATGGCTCAATCGCAAGAACCTTCAAAGAGAATATCGTAAACAACCAAGTGGTCTATAACACTTCGTTATACCAACTAGGTCGCAACGAGTTTATTCGCGGAAATTAAAAATTCTACCTTTCAAGAGGCAAACTTTAGCTTTTAACTGAGAAATTCTCTGAAAAAAGCTTTTGTCTCTTCGTCTATTTTGCATGGCTTTCCCTCTTTGACAAAAGCAAGTGTGGAAGTCATCGCAAAAAGTTTTAGATTCTCTCTCCAGACTTCTTGTTTTAAAATGAGTGAAGCGTTTTTAAGAAGCAAAAGCTCTGTTTTCACTTCGATTACGTCTCCTAATTTGGCAGATTGAATGAAATCTGCTTCAAGATGTTTCACCACAAAATGCCCACCATCTATCGCAGGACTTTTACCTTTTTCATAAAAAAGATCACTTCTGGCACGTTCGCAAAATTTGAGGTAATTGGCATGGTAAACCACACCACCTGCATCGGTGTCATCATAATAAACGCGTGTTTTCAAACTCTTCTCCTTTTAATGTCCAATAATGCGTTGGTACTCTTTTTCCATCACAATGTCATAAGTAGACTCTACTCTATCAATAAACACTTTGCCCATTAAATGGTCATACTCATGTTGAAAAACACGTGCGACAAAATCGCTGTAGGTGACTGTGTGCTCCTCGCCATCTCTGTCCGTATACGAAACTTCAACTTCACTGTAACGTGGAACTTGCGCCCTGATACCAGGAAGGCTTAAACACCCTTCCCAATCTTTGATGATCTTATGGGAATGCGAAAGCATTTTAGGGTTGATGAGCGCCGTGGGCTCCATCGTAGGAGCATTGGGGTAGCGATCGCTCGGTTCTGAGGCAATGATCACAATCGCCTTAGAGCAGTTGACTTGTGGCGCAGCGATTCCCACACCTTTTGAGTCTTTACATGTAAAGATCATATCGTCGATCAATGTTTGAATCTCAACATCGTTGACATCTTCCACTTTTGCAGCGATGCTACGTATCACCGTGGATCCGAGTTGGTAAATTTCGCGAATATTTGCCATGATTGTGTATTCCTTGGCATTAAAAATAGTGTGTAATTTAGCATATCCTCACTTTAAAAACAGACGCATATAATTATGCAACGGTTTTCATAGCATTTGCATAGAGATTTAAAGCAAAATTTTTCATAGATTCTTTCCATATTAAATCCAGTGATACTAATGAGCCTTCAATTGCAGATTGATGAATCGATTCAAGGTAAGGAATTTTAAAAGCTATTTCCGCCCCAAACCTTTCTTCTGCTTTACGTGCTTCTCGTTCGCTCAGATAACCAATTAAGACATTCACTACCGTCGTAATTTCAATCTTATGTGCTAATTCATTCGCGTCTTTTGCCATATCAATGCTTCGTTGTGTGGTTTGAAACAATGAAACCAAAATATCTATATTAGAGCTAAAGCCTTGACGTAAAGGTTCTAAACCAGATTCAGTGTCGATTAAAATGATGTCATAGCTTTTTTTATGAATAGAACGGATCATTGACCAAAGCGCACTTTTTTCACTCAAAAAGCACTCAATCCCACCATATTTACCAGCACCTAAGGTGAGAATAGTGCTTTGAGTCCCCCATGAAGTACCAAAACGGTTAACAACGTTTGTAATCAGATCATGAGGAGCATACATATGAGGTAACACACAATCATGACCATCTAAAATTGTATACATAAAATAGTGTTCATGTGCAATCGTATGCACTTTTTCTATACCTAACGCTTTAGCTAAATGTGCATCAGGATTGGCATCAATAGCTAAAACTTTGTATCCTTCTTGATCCAAAGCAGTCGCCAGCAGCGCACACAGCGTTGTTTTTCCCACACCTCCTTTACCCACAAAAACAAATTTTACACTACTGCCTTTTGTGATAAATAGGTTATTGACATAGACTTTTAAACGCTCTAAAAGCGATCTCTTTTCAAATTTCACCTGTGCCTCCTTTGCTCAAACACTGTTTTTATTTTACATGTAAAGCTTGTTTTGAAAAGTATACAGAGCAGGAGTTAAAATCTTTATTAATTCGATAGATTTACTTATATATAAACTTCATAAACTACTCCACTGTTGTTATTTTTTAAGCCAAATTTATCAAAAAATAAAAATAATTTCTTATTTTTCAAGGTATGTCTGACATATTTTATATCCAAAGAAAGAGAGCTTTTTAAAAAAGTTTTATTATTTTATTTGATCTTTTTTATAATTAAATTATTCAATTTTTTATTTTCCATATATATAGAAAGTTTCTCGACTTTTTAAGTTAAGTTTAAAATAAAATAGAGCAAAAAAGTAAAGTATAGTTTATAAATAGATTTACTTGACTTTAGCATTTTACCATGAC
>Ga0302286_10001339_pt1 | contig 18443 bp, 8 predicted proteins | sample III_Fen_E2_3_FD_198765 | JGI IMG/M metagenome (GOLD analysis project Ga0302286, IMG submission 198765) | Peat permafrost microbial communities from Stordalen Mire near Abisko, Sweden - III_Fen_E2_3 | ecosystem: Environmental > Terrestrial > Soil > Wetlands > Permafrost | place: Sweden: Abisko...
TAGGCCTGAATGCGGGGATCTTTTTTTGTAGGACTAAGAATGACTGTAAGCCCGTTTTTCAATGTGTAAAAACGACTGGAGGTAGGGTCGTTGGTTACATACTTGTAGCTGTATCCCTTGCTTACTGCCTGCTTCCATTCGTAGGATTGTGCCAGGGCGTAGAGCGAAAATACAACAAACAATAGGAATGTTGAAGTTCTCTTTGTCATAACGAATTGCATTTTAATTATTTTATCTGCAAATTAAAACAAAAAAAATGGAGTAACAAAAGAATTGTGGTGGTAGAAGCTAATTATCAACTCATCTTTACTTTTTTTAGTGCTCTTGGCATGAAAGTAAACCGCAATCGAAAATCAGCGAAGTTAAATGTGGCACCTTGAAATCCGGCAGAATGCGAATAACGCAATTTACGCGAATCGAATTGTGATTGAAAATATGTGTGTATAATTTGCGTCTATTCGCGTTCAAAACAGATTACATTCAACGTCCGGGGAGGGGGAGGTCACCGCACAATCTCTCTATTCGTTTTTCTCCAGAATAAAAATCGGCGTTTGTTCTCTGTATTTTGCATTCTGAAAACTCCGTTTTCCTTTTTGGTCGGCAACTCCTTTCACTGTTCCCACAATACTAAATGCCAAACGAGCTTTCTTCGTTTTGTTCAAAGTCTCTTTATCTATTTTTAGATATACCGTTTTCTCCGTTTCGGTGGGTTCCACTGTCACAGCATTCAGGGTGACTTGTTTTATTTTTTTACTAAGACTTAGTTCTATCGGGTCAATAAAACCGCCGGCGCGTGCAATGTATATTTTTAGCGGAATCACCGTGTCGGTTGCTGAAACCGTTATCGATTTTGAGAGCTGAGTTTCTATTGCTTCCGATAAATGGAGCGAAAATGGCGCTGCGGGAGTAATGTCGGCCACAAAACCGGCAGCAGGAATATGGTGCGTATAGTAAAATGCCTGCATCATATTATCGGCAGCCCCGGCCATTTGCTTATCGGTAAGTTCGGCCTTGCCTCTGATGCGGGCTTGCGTCTGCACCTCAAGCGAAAGCTGTTCTTTCTTGGCATTCTGAGGTGCTGTGATGGATATATCCCACACTTTACTTCCCTGAGGCGACTGTAAACTACTGACAAGAAAACCTTCGGGTAGCCCTTTTATGGAGATTTCTAATGCCGGCACAAACTTTTCGGCAGTGGTCACATCCAATCGTAGTTGTGCCGTTCCACCTTTGGGTATGGTGAGATTTGCCGGAGAAACAAATACTTCATAAGTGGGTATATTTTTCTTTCGTTGAATAAGATAAAAATAATCGGCACCGTAATTCCCCAACACATCTTCTATTTCGAGGGAATAATTCCCGGCCTCAGTGGCTTTGTACTGTAACTGAGGGTCGGCATGAAATGTCATTAATCCCTGTGTAGGGTCTTCCACATCATCCGATACAAGCAATACCTTCCCCTTTTCATCCCGGAGTGTTATTTTGGCATCCAACATGGAGGCAAGCCTGCGAGCTATCACTTCAATGGCAATGTTCTCATTCTTCTCGGCATATATCTTATACGTTTTTACCTGATAAGGAGAAACGATGGAATCGAACAAAGCGGTTTCGGTTCGAAGTTCTCCATTTTTCGGAGGCAACAGATTGAAAGTGGTGTTCTTATCTATACCAAAGAAAGGAATAAGATTGGAAATAAATCGATTTGTACCCAAAGCTGTTAATTCATTATAGCCCGGTTTGGTGGGCTTGTAATTGAGTGTTTTTGTATTGAGATTAACTCCTTTCAATGTGACGGTCGTCTTTTTACCAATGATGCCGACACAGGGATAGGCATAATCGAGATGAGGTATTTGACCAACATCAATGCGGTAATTAAAATCCTCGCGCCCCCTGTAAATTGCATCGTGAATGGCAAGGGTGTAAGTATCGGTTGCCGGAATTGTGGTAATTATCACCGGGTCAACGGCATTCCGATAATCATCGTTATAGGCAATTTCCTCTCCTTTGCTGTTTGTCAGCCGAATTACAGGCTGAAACCAACCCGGCACAGCATCGGCAATGTAAGGCACCAAGGTTCTGCCTTTCACCGAAGCCACTAAATTCATCCCTTGGGGAGCATCGAACGAAAAATAGTCCACTTCGCCCGGCATTATTTGCCCGCATAATGTAGCCGGGAGTTTACTGACATAATTTGGCTTTAGCGCTGTAGCGCCTTTTTGCTCAAGCAAGTTTGGATATTGACCCACTTCAAAACTCAACTTATTGGAAATGCCACTCTCCGATTCCAACCTCAAATCGCGCAAACCGGGAGTTGCATTTTTGTCAATGGTAACACGCACATTGATTCGGTCGGCTAATTGCGGACTGCTTTGGTCATCAATTTTGCGTTTCGGTTGTCTCTTTTTACTCTTTCCGGCATCATTATCTTGGGGAATAATCACCGCTTTGACCCCATTGCCACTGATCAACACGCCTGTTGCATTAGTAAGATTCAATCCTCCAAGCTCAATATCAACCGTACTGCCTTTTTGACCACCGGCCGGATAAATATAACCCAACGAAAGTTTTTGCGCCGTAAGAGAAGAGAGCACACACAAGAGACAAAGCAAAAATAAGATTCTATATCGCATAAGGCAAGCTTTTATAAAGAAGTTACTTTTTCAAATCGATTAACTCATAGAGCAAGCCGTTACTCTGGTTTGTTTTTCCCAACGAGGGTAGAAGCGGCAATTTTCCTTCCGAAATATGAGGTAAACTGCTTTGCGGATCAATGCCCATTAATAAATAAACGGTACCTATCAAATCGCAGGGATACACTTTGCGTTCGGTAATATTTTCTCCTGTTTTATCGGTTGCTCCAACCACTTTTCCGGGAATAAAACCACCTCCGGCCACTAAATAAGAAAACGCTTGTCCGAAGTGTCCGCGACCACCATTCCAGGGCGCTTCCCAAAGCACTTTAGGTGTTCTTCCAAATTCGCCACCACACAGAACAATGGTGTTTTCAAGCAATCCTTTTTCCGACAAATCACTCAGTAATGCGGACAAGGCCTGATCCAGTTCGGGTAACATGATATTCATTCGTTGAAAATGGCTTTTATGGGTATCCCAACCGGTGGTGCGCACATTGATAAACGGCACACCTGCCTCAACCAGCTTTCTGGCTACCAGACACGACTGTCCAATTCGCGTCATTCCATAGCGCTGACGCATCTCCTTTGTTTCAGTCGATAGGTCGAAAACCTGTCCGGCTTTACCAAAAATGAGTTCATAATTCCGCTTGCGCAACGAATCTACCTGTTGAGAATAACCTGAGTTTTGAAATTGGTGATTTGACTTTTCAAAATCATTCAGCAAATCCAATCTTTTCTTCAACCCATCCGGTTTTTCCAATCGGTTTACAAAGCCATCCACTTCAAACACGGCATTTTCGGGAGCACCACTGGTATCAAACGATTTATAATCATTTCCAAGAAATCCGCCTTCGTTGAAACGGTTATTGGCGCTTACAAGCGAGATGTAAGGAGGCAATACACCTTTGTAAGTATTTTTTTTCAGAAAAGAGATAACCGAACCGTAAGATGGATACACCACCGAACCTCCACTTAAATCGCCGGTAATCATTGCATAGTGGCCCGTTTCATGGCCATTCACCCCATGTGTCATACTTCTGATTAAACTATATTTATCGGCCATCTTAGCCAGAAGTGGCAATTTCTGGTTAATGATTATTCCCGGCACATTGGTTTGAATCGGATCTTTGAAATTGCCCGATATATCGCGCGAAGCGTCGGGTTTAGGGTCAAATGTGTCGGTTTGCGATGGACCTCCATCCAGATAAATAAGAATCACCGACTTTGCATGCTGTGCTTCCATGCTGAAGGAACATGCTAAAAGAACGAGCATTACTATTACATTCTTCATCTGTTTATAATTTGAAACCACATAGACACATAGGGCATAAAATAAAATTTCATCTGTTTATTTCCATTTTAATTTCTCACATCAACAATAGATGATCAAAAGTCAGCGAAGCTAAACTTATCTCGGCGTTCGGAATTTGTTTCATACTTACTCGCTTTAATGATTGTACAAAAATTCGGTACTGTTAATATAAGTCCATAGAATTTCATTGGCTAAATCGCGTAGCTTCAACTTGTTTGTTTCGGCATAAGCTTTAAATAACGCTGTTTCCTCTTTTGTAGGATAGCGGGATAATGCCATTAACGAAATTGCATTGCAAACTCCTTCCACGCTATTGTTTTGTGTACAAATCCGGTTGAGATTTTCACTCTTTCGTATTCGCCCTTCCAATTCTACTGAATTAGTTAGGTATAATAATTGCTTGGATGTAAGTTTATTGGAACGTTGACCTTCTAACGACACATCTCGTGATACGCGGCCAAACAATTCAAGATTGGAACTCGACACTGTGGCATCGCCCAAATTGACCGAACGGGTTCCTTGCGGATAAAACGTGAAGGGTTCCGGCACACGGCTCATGTAGGAATCGTAGATGCCGGTTAAATCGGCCAGTGCATCCACCATCACTTCGGCTTGCAACCGTTGTGGAATATACAGACCTTTGGGAGTCATCTCGCTTTGAAATGCTTTGGAGTTGAGTATCAATCGCATCATTGCTTTTATGTCATAGCCCGATGCAATGAACCGACTTGTCAGAAAACTCATCAATTGGGGATTGGAAGGCGGATTGCTTTCATTCCAATCGTCCGGTTCTTGTACAATGCCTTTTCCTGTAAGCCAAAACCATAAGCGGTTAGCCATCACCCCTGCAAAACGACTGTTCTCTTTACCGGTAAGCCAAGCCACAAAAGGAACACGCCAATCCTCGTTTTCAGAAAGCCGAATCTCTTTCCCATCAAACATTTTGATGGCACTCACCGTTGGTTTCACTCGGATATCCACATACACAATCTCTTCTTTCCACTCTTTGGTGCTTTTGTATCGTGTTTGCGAAAAACAAAGCTGACCATCGTCCAACTTCTTTCTGCTTCCAAGAAATAACAGACTGATATTCTGATAAATATTTTCGGGCGTCCTTTTCAGAAATGCCCGATAGAAGTTTACGGCTGGTGCCCGGAAATTGCTTCCTTTCGACAATAACAGTTCACTCACAAATTGATTATAGGGTATATTAGACGATATTTTTTCGTACAACCAACGGTTGTAGGCTTGCACTCCATTGGGCCAAAGATTACTCGGAAACTCAGATTTGATACGGAGAATATCGCCCCAACGCATTACCATGTAATGTACATACTCTTCCGAATTGAGTATCTGGTCAATAAGGATTTCGCGTTTTTGAGTATTTGTAGAACTCAAAAACTGAATCACCTGATTTGGCTGAGGCAAGCGTCCGGTCAGGGTAATATAAGTACGGCGAATAAAGACTTCGTCGGAGCAAACCGATTGTATGCCGTTTGGGGAGAAGATATATCTATCAATTTCATTCGCATGTAACGGAATTATAAGCAAACTAAAAAGAATGAGTTGAAGAATCCTTTTCATGTACAGCTGCAACCGCCCTAAATCCTGCCTCAAGGGGGACTTTAGAATTAGCTCAATATTTTCATCTTCTTTTATTAGAAGCCGATTTAATGAATGTTTCATAGCAGATTAGTTTAATAAAATTCTTACTCATCAACGGTTGTAACTTTATTCGAACTTCATTGCAATCCCTTCTATTTCGACCAAAAGTTCTTTTCTACAAATGCCGGCTTGTAAGTAAATGACCGGCAGTTGACTCCAAATTTTTTCTACTTCAGCTTTTACCGCATCGAAATCTTCCTTGTGTTTTATGTACACGCGCAAACTGCTAACCTTCACATTTGCGTTAGTTGCAGTGACTCCTTGCCGAATAAGGTTTTGCGGAGAAATCAGGTGTAGAATATTTTCAATGGTTTGTGTTGTCTGCAATCCGGCACTCATCTCTTTCATGCTCATTTCACCACGAATAGCAGCTGTACCCGAAATAAAGCAAACCGCACCTGCTTCGGTAGCAATTACTTTGGCTCTTTCAAATTTCGGAGTGGCTTTCGTAGTCATTTCGGTTTGCCTTCCAATCAACAACGATTCGGAGTAGGCAAATGCCGGTACTTGCAACGGATTATTGATGGGTACAATTTGTCCTTCAATGGGATTTGTCATGGCAATTAAACTCACCACCACACCCCTGCACTCCATGCCTATTCCCGTGGCCGCCGGGTAACCGTGGTTCCACTTTGCTCCTTTGTAAAATAGCGACCGTGCATCATTGAACGCCTGATAATTTTGAAGACCATTCTCAGTGTCAGTAATGTGTCCGATATAATTCCACTGACGAACTATGTAGTTAATATCGAGTTGCTCATACGCAAGAATTGACTCAATCTTATCAAATATATCGGAGGCTTGGGTAGTAATTGAATCGTAAATCGAATGTCCGAGAATGCCTTCGGTGAATAAAAAAGTGGAGTTGTTGTGTGTGTACAACGCGTACCGAACATCATTATGGATTTTAAAATCAACTGATACGGGAGAAGCGTTTTCGGGAATAGAATATACTTCGACCGCCATTGCATCTGTATCGTACAGCGGCTGAATAATGTATGACACCAAAGGCGATTGCTCAATAAATATCGCATCAACTACTTTTTTTATTTCAATTAAGTCTTCTGAGTATCTCTCTTCGGTTGAGGCGCCAAAAAATTGTAAGCTTATAATCCTTTTTTTATCATTGAGCAAAGTCAATAGCGAGTTTACTCTTTCATTTAACGAAGCGGAATAGGCTTGATAATAGAAACTGTTGAATAGTTGGGACATGATACAGGATTAAGTTCTATTCTTGTTTCGTTATTTGACTCAATTACGGAACGATGGTTTAATGTGGTTCTTTACTCAAATGTCACTGTTTTCCGGGTACCATCGGTAAAATGAATCGTGACACGGTTCTCCTTTTCGGAATAAAGATATGATTTTACGGGGTATAATTCCTCGCTTATCCTTTCCTCGCCTTCTTTTCTCCAGAGCATCAGGGTAATGTAGAGTTTTTTAGACTTATTGGCAGGTTGATATTCATCGTAAGCATCAATTACTGCACTCTCTTTGCTTGCAGGGTGAAGTCCCGATGTATGCACGGTTTCCATCCCCTTCCAGCCACTGAGCGTCTCCATTGCCAACTGATACTCACCATTGTTTATAATACGAATATCGTGTCCTTTTATCTTCAGCGCTTTCTCGGTGATAGGCGTTTGCAACTGTGGGAGCGCGTAATGTCCCATACGCAGAGAGACAGCCTCCGTGCTTATGATTTCATCCACTCTTAAAATGCCGTTTGGAAGTGGGATATCGGCCAGCTTTAGCTGAATATTTTTATTGGTTTCGAGTTCCGCATCGCGGTAATAGATACCGTCTTCAAACTTTTTGAATGTATAGAGCCTCAAGGGTTCCCATTTATTCTCCTTATTCTTTACCACATAGTTCATAGCCACTTCGCCGTTCTCGCCATCGGCCTGCCACGGGAAAGCACTGTTGTACGAAAGCCGGTTGTAGCTCTCACCGCCTCGGTAAGGTTCGGAAGCTCCGGCAACGGTCACATGACACCACGCTCTGATTTCGGAAGCTCCGATATTGGCATAATCGGTAATCATGATTTGCGGCCCTTTCAGAAAGTTGTTCCTGACTGTTCCTTTGGCAATTTCCTTCTCCCATGCACCTTCATTCTCTTTAGCCGTCCAATAGGGATTGTCAGCAGGTACCAGCAAGCCTAAGAAAGCTTTCGCACACCAATAGACACTGCCGCGACAGCTATAGGATTGCACAGCTGGTTCAAATGCACCGTAGAAACCAAGTGTGGGGATATTATCCTGCAAATAATCGGGATTTTGAAGAAACTGGAGCAATGTGCCCGAAGCAATCCGGCGCATCCAGCCATAATTAGTATCGGGATTATGCTCAATACCCATCATCGGAAAAGGAACGGTGGCACCAAAGCGATAGGCAATACTTCGTCCCCACATAATCATCTCTCCATTGCGGCTGAACATATAGGGATAGCAATCTTTCACCGCTTTGAAGTTCTCACCGAACTGACGGGCATACTGCGGATAATAACGCTTTCCGAAGAATTCCGACCAAAGTGTTCCGTACATCTGAAACGCCCACATGCTGTAGTAGTCGAAAGCGGGATTGTCGTTGTACCAACCCTCGCCACGGTAATGCGCCAACGCCTTTTGCACATACTCTTCGAGCAACTTTTCATTGACCTGATAGCCCTGACTCTTATAAAAACTCAGGATGAAAATATTGAAAAACTTCCAGTTTTGCGGAACAGTGGGTCCATCGCCATAGCTTACCATTGTCTTTTCCAGCGCATCTTTCTGAGTCTGTGTAAGGGGATTCCATAACACTTCGGGGATGGCAAACAAAGAGACCGACAAGCCTCCGAACTCTACCAGATTCTGATGCGGGCCTCCATTGACAGCACGCGGTTTAATATAAGTAGGGCTTGTACTGTCGGTTAAACTGATAATTTGGTGGCGGTAATATTCGGCCACATTTATGCCGTTAATCTCCAACCCTGGATTTTCTTTCAGCAACGGTACTGCCAGAAATAACGTACGGCAAAGTCCTTCGAGCTTGGCAGTAGGTATCTGGCTGTCGGTGCGCGGGTAACTCTTACCCGGTTGTTTCGGGAAGTACATCGGGTCGTCTATGGTATGCACGTAGCTGAATGCCCCTTTCAACAAATAAAGTGCGGCATCTTTCCAGTGTTTACGGGTCATTCCGGTATAAGGACTTACTACTTTATCGGGTTGTTCCACGGTAAACAGTTGATTCCCACCCGGAACCGGCGCTGGAGAAACAATACTTTGCGCCGAAGAAGAAACAAGCGCAGATAATGTATAAAATGCAGCAAAAAATGTGAGTTTGAGAAAGGAATATGGAGACATGATAATTGTGAATTAAGAACTACGCATAGTGAATTAAGAATTATGAATTGAAAATTGCGAATTATGAATTGTTCATTGTCAATTGTTGTGTGCATCCCGATATTCGCGGGGAGTCATTTCAAATTCGCTTTTGAAGCTACTGCTGAAATATTTCGGATTGTTGAACCCCACCGCGTATGCAATTTCCGAAATCGGATCGGTAGTATTTGTGAGCATTCCACAGGCATGTTTCAAGCGGATATTCCGGATAAACTCGCCCGGCGATAGTCCTGTGAGCGATTTCAGTTTACGATGCAAAGTCGATTTTGAGTTATGCATCTCATCGGCAAACCGGTCGAAATCGAACAGGTAATCTTCCATGTTTTTTTCAACCATCAGCACTGCACGTTTCAGGAACTCTTCGTCCAGCGAGTTGTATTGCATCGAAGAGATGTTTATCTCGTTGTTTTTTCTGAAACTCTCCGTGTTTTTAATCCTCTTTTGAATAATATTTTTGACCCTCGCTTCGAGCACTTTCAGCTCAAAAGGTTTCGGCATATAGGCATCGGCTCCGGCATTGTAATAATCGACCTGATCTTCGGCCGAGCTTTTTGCAGTCAACAGCAACACATCAATATGGCTGGTGGCCAGTTCCGATTTAAGATGCTTACAAAGTGTCAACCCATCCATATCGGGCATCATTACATCCGAAATCACAAGGTCAATCTCATGCTCCTTAATCACCTCCAGTGCTTGTATGCCGGTTTCGGCCGACAGTACATGATATTGATGTCTCAGGTTATTGACCAGAATACTGTTCAGTTCGCGATTGTCTTCAACCACAAGCAGGTTATAATCATCCGATGTAGTCTGCCGGTGATGCGTATGCAACTCCTTAGCCGAGTCGGAGTCCTGACTATTTTGGAGAAGCATTTCGGGGATAACCTCATTCTGATCTATTTCGTCAATGGAATATGCCTCTAACGAAACAGGTATTTCAAGCTTCATCGTAGTGCCGATGCCCACTTTGCTCTCCACATTAATCTCCCCTTTGTGTATCTGTACCAAATCGCGGGTAAGAGAAAGTCCGATGCCATTGCTTTGGCTTTGGTCGGAACTATTGCTGATATAGAAACGGGTAAAAATATGGGGAAGATCTTTCTCTTCGATACCGCTGCCGGTGTCACTTACCGACAAGTTGAGGAACGTTGACTCTTCGTAAGAGGGAAAAGTCAGTTTTACCACTATCGAACCTTTGGGAGGTGTAAACTTAAAGGCATTCGACAAGAGGTTATACAGTATTTTATCCAATTTATCGGGATCGAAATATGCCGGACAATGATCAAGCTGGCTTTCGAGTGCAAAATTGATACCTTTTTCTTTAATCAGGGGTTGAAAGTTGGTATAGCACACTTCGTGCACAAAAGCCACCACATCGGCTTTTCGTACTTTCAGCTTCATATTGCCGCTTTCTATCTTTCTGAAAGCCAGAATCTGCTTAATCAACCGTCTGAGTCTGTCCACATTTGCTTTAATCAAATCGAGCTGCGATTTATCGTCGGGACGCTTTTCATGAATCTCGTCAGTAAGCAACGATATAATGGTGAGAGGAGTAAGCAAGTCGTGAGAGATATTGGTGAAATAGCGCAACTTGGTTTGAGCCAGCTCTTCCGACTTTTCTTTTTCGATATGCGATATCTTAAGTTCATTCCGCAGGCGAATCCTGTTGTAGAAAAAGTAAATCAGCGCACTTATAATTATAAGATAGAGCATATAAGCCCACCAGGTTTGATAAAGCGGCGGATGTTTTATTATTTTCAAAGAGGTTATCTGGTTGCTCCACAAACCGTTTTCATCGCTGGCTTTCACCTGAAAGAAATACTTACCGGCAGGCAGGTTGGTATAGTTCACAAAACGACGATTGTTACCCACGTAAATCCACTCCTTATCTATTCCGTCCAGTTTATAGGCATACTGTATCTTATCGGTAGCCGAATAGTTGAGCGAAGAAAATTCCAAACTCACATTGTCATCATTGGAGTTTAGAGTGAGGCAATTCTTTTCGGTATTAAAATACTTATCCTTATCGTTTTCAAAAATCGACTGATTTCGTACCTCAATATCGGTAATTACCACTTTTTGCTGCAATGCCTGCTTTGGATTCTGATTATTGGGCGAAAACGAGCAAAAACCTTTGTTGCCGCCAAACATTACCACTCCGTTATGCAGTTTAATACAGGCATCTTTTGCAAATGAACTCACCAAAAGACCATCGGTTTGTGTATAATAAGTAGTGACATGAGAGGAAGGATTGAAGCGGATAATTTTTTTGATGGTCGATATCCATAGTGTGCCTAAATCATCTTCCAGAATATCCAACACCGACTCTTGCGTGATGCCGTACAAACGACTTACATCTTGCATCGAATTGGTTTTTTCGTTGTAGAAATAGATGCTGCCCACACGGGTTCCAATACACACTTCGCCGTTTTTACGACAACAAATGGATTGAATGGAATTGCTCGGTAAGTTGCCTATCGTCTTATTGAAAATGGTGATTATCGGGGTATTATTCTTTCCTCCACCCATTTGAAGTTTCATAACTCCCTGTTTATCGCTGCCCACCCAGATATTTCCTTTTTTATCCTCCCTTATCACTGTAATATTGATAATATTCGGATTAACCAGCCATATCTTATCCCCAATGGATTTTTGATAGAGTCCGTTATCGGTGCCAATCCATACATTACCCTTTGAATCTTCAAAAAAACAGGTAATCGCAAAATCCATATTCCGCCCTTCGATAGAAATCATCTTAAGTGATTTTGACCCCTCCACCTTATCGCTAATAATATAAATATCGTGCTTTCCTTCTTTGCTGAGCCAAATCTCGTGGGTGCTGTTTATCCGCTTTATCGCACTCACACTCTGAATCTCGCTGATTGAGAGCTGTGCAGGACGTGTTATATCGCCGGTTTTAGGATTCAGCACATACAATCCCAACCGGTTGATTACCGTATAAATATAATTGTCGGCCGATTCGCAGAAACCCACCACAATGGGCGAAAAACCAATGTCGCTTTTCAGTTTACTCAATGAGTTGGTCTGCAACGAGGGTTTATTAAAGTCGAGCCTGAAAATACCATCACCCACTGAACCCAACCAAAGGTTTCCTTTCCTGTCCTGAATAATTTCGTGAAAGAGTTTATAGTAAGGTTCGGAAAACATCGGTTCGGAATCAACCAGATTAAACGTGTGACCATCTTTTCGTTCCAACACGCATAATCCCGTGAATGAGACCACCCAGATGTAGCCCACATACGAATCTTTGACAATGCTGTACGTAATATTGCTGATTGAGGTTGGTTTCCCGTTTTTGAGAATAGTGACCGATGTGAAAGGATTGTTGGGCAGAGCAGATAAATCCATCGCAAACATACCGTCACCCCAGGTGCAGATTAAAAAATGATCGGGCTGGTCTTCAATCATCCGAAACGGATTATTGAGCAACCCCAGTGCAGGAAAAGTAACAAAATCTTCTGTTTTATCCCGAAACAATACAATACCTTTGTTCAAAAGCATAGCCCAGATTCTCCCGCGACTATCCTGATAAATACTCCTTACATTATTACACGGAATTGAGTTTTTCTTTGCCGGATTGTTCATATAGCGCACGCTCCTCCCATCGGCAAAAATCCGTACAATGCCATTGCTGTTTGTAGCCACCCACATACAACCTGCTTTGTCCTTAAAAAGCGAATTGATACGGTCACGGCCAATATAAGGATTTTCAAGCGGTTTAATCGAGTAGTTACTCTTGTCGAGAATGTTGATGCCTTCCAGAGTCCCTATCCATAATTTATTGTTATCATCTTCGGCAATATACTGTATGCTGTTGTTTGTCAGCTTATTCGGGTTAATAGAGCTTGAACGAAACACTTTGACACCGTAACCATCGAAGCGGCAAAGACCATCTTTGGTTCCAAACCACATATAGCCCTCCTTGTCGTTGTAAAGCCTGTTTATTGAATTAGAAGGAAGTTGATCGACGTATGGAAAGTGCTGAAACATAAACCGAGCAGAATAATTGCTTGATTTTAATGGCAGACAAAATAATATCAGGATAAAAAGCGATAAATATTGCTTCATGTCTTTGTGTTTATTTGATGCAATGATAGCGAAAAAAAACGAGAATCATAATTATTTCAAAGTTTGATTTCTATTCACAAATGTACGTGAAAAAGGTCAAAATGATTATTTCGAAGCAATAGAGTGATTTTAAAACCTATTTGAATGAATTTTGGCCTGTGTGAAAATATCAAAACTATATATTTGCACATCAAAAAGCACATAATTTCCTTCTAAAATCAAATATTAATGAAAAACAGAACCGGCTAACCTTTTACAAAGAATTCTTTTTGGCTCCCAATCATGCCAAAATTCAAGTTTCGATGCATTAGTACACTAAAAAATCTAATTTTAAATTTAAAACCATGGACGTAAAAAAGAAATTTTTATCCATCCTGGCCTTCACAGTCTGCATGATGCCGACTCTACTATGGGCCAATGAACAAGGCAGTACCTCCACAACCTCAACGGTACAGCAAAAAAAAGAAACCATCTCAGGCAAGGTAAAAGACTCCAAAGGGGAGGCTCTTATCGGTGTGAGTGTGAAAATCAAGGGAACAGCAGTGGGTACCATTACCGATGTAAATGGTGCATTTTCGCTCACCAATGTTTCTCCTTCAACTACTCTCGTCTTCTCTTATGTAGGGATGAATAATCAGGAAGTGCAGATTGGAAACCGCGCTACAATCACCATTACAATGGAAGAAAATTCTGTTGGCATGAGCGAAGTAGTGGTAGTGGGTTACGGAACACAGAAAAAGAGTGACATCACCGGTTCTGTTACTTCTGTATCTAAAGACAGATTTACTCAAATTCCTGTCACCAATGTCATGAATGCTTTAGAAGGTGCAGTTGCAGGTGTAAGTGTGTCCAATACCTCATCGGTACCCGGTAGCACACCTACAGTACAGGTACGTGGTATCAACTCTATCAATGCCAGTACCACACCGTTAACCATTGTAGATGGAATTCCTTTTGATGCAAGTATCAACTACATCAATCCGAGCGACATTTTATCGATGGAAATTCTAAAAGATGCTTCGGCTGTAGCTATTTACGGAACACGGGGTTCAAACGGTGTAATTATTATTACTACTAAAAAAGGAACTTCAGGAAAACCCGCTATTCAGTACTCTACCTATATGGGATTCGAAAGTATTGCCCATGTATTGAAACCAATGAACGGAGCTGAATATGTACAAAAGTATGCCGATTACATGTCGCAAACCGGTCAAACCCAAACTTCTCCGGTTCCAAACCTTTATGAAGTTGCCAATTACAATGCCGGTATTACTACCGACTGGATTAAAGAAGCTACCCAACAAGGTGTTATACAAGATCATAACATCTCTATCTCGGGTGGAACTGATAATGTAAAATACTATCTTTCGGGTGATTATTTGAAACAAAAAGGTGTGGTACAAGGGTATAATTACCAAAGAGCCGGACTCCGATCTAACGTGGAAGCCAATTTAACCGATTATCTTACTGCCGGTGTTGCTTTGTTCCTTGTTTCAAACAATTATAATGGTGGTAGAGTAAACCTCTTGAATGCATCTGCCATGAGTCCTTACGGAAGAGTGACAAACACTACCACAGGAAAATATGAAATTTACTCCATGTATCCTGAATTGTTGTATGCAAACCCGATGATTGGCTTGTACAAACAAAATCTTGATCAACGGGTAAATATAAATACCAATTTCTTTGCCGAACTGAAACCTAAATTTGCTCCCGGTTTGAAGTATCGTTTTAATGCTTCTATCAACTATAACCCCACGCGTACTGCTTCTTATGCAGGTCGTGATGCCAATAATACTACCAATGGATCAGGAGCCGAAGAGAATGCTCTTACCTCTCTATGGGTTGTTGAAAACATTCTGACGTATACAAAAGATATCCAGAAACATCATTTCGACCTGACAGGATTGTACAGTGCTCAACAACAGTGCTATACTTACACCAAAGCAGCCTCTAGCGGATATATCAACGACATTCTGACGTTTAACAACTTAGGTGCCGGAGCTACTCAAACTGCCGCTTCATCTGCCTCTTCCTACACCATGGAATCTCAAATGGGACGTTTGAACTATTCTTACGATAATCGTTATTTGTTTACTGCAACTGCACGTCGTGACGGATATTCAGCTTTTGGTGCCAATGCAAGTAAATTTGAAGTATTCCCGTCTGTTGCTTTGGGATGGAATCTTGCAAATGAAAAATTTATGACATCTACCAGAAACATTCTGGATCAACTCAAAATAAGAGCTTCCTATGGTAAAACCGGGAATATGGCCGTAGGTGTAAATAAAACAGCAACGCTGGAAAACACCATTACTTATGCCTATACCGGAGCCAGTACTATTACTGAATTAGCAAACATCTTAGGGAATAAAAACCTTCATTGGGAAGCAACCACAGGCTTAAATGTCGGTGTTGATTTCGCACTGTTAAATTCTCGTATCAGTGGTACTATCGAAGCATATAAGACTAATACTACAGGTTTATTAATGCAACGAAACATTCCGCTCACCACAGGTTATTCATCGGTGTGGGATAACATCGGTAAACTCCAGAATACAGGTCTTGATATTTCGCTTAAAACAGTCAATATTGCTTCAAAAGATTTCAAATGGAGCACCAATTGGAATTTCAGCATGTTTAGAAATAAACTTCTTGATATTTATGGTGACAAAACAAGTGATATAGGCAATAAATGGTTTATCGGTAAATCACTCGGTGCAATTTACGATTACAAATTGATTGGTGTGTGGCAGGCAAGCGAAGCTACTGCAGCAGCCACCTATAGCTGCAAACCGGGTTATTTGAAATTCCAGGATGTGAATGGTGATGGAAAATACGATGCCAATGATAAAGTATATCAGGGAACCGTATATCCAAAATGGACAGGTGGTATTACCAATACGTTTGAATATAAGAATTTTCACTTGAACATCTTTATTCAAACATCACAAGGCGGATTGAAAAACGATGTAGACTTAAATTACAATGACGAACAAGGTCGTAGAAATACACCGGCTGCAATCGGTTACTGGACAGCTGCAAATGCAAGCAATACCCGTCCTTCACTTGCCTACAACAACACTTACGGCTACGGATATCCATCAGACAACAGCTATACACGTATCAAAGATATAACCTTAAGTTATACATTTGCGCCTACATTACTTGATCATACTTTCCTGAAAAGTCTTACTGTATATGCCAGTGGTAGAAATCTTTATACATTTACAAACTGGATTGGATGGGATCCTGAAGACAATTACTTAGGCAGAGGTGTTACACAAAACAATGGATCAATCACTTGGGAAAATAATTATCCTGCAGTACGGTCAATTGTATTTGGTCTAAATGTGACTCTTAAATAATATACTTATCTAATAATAATGAATATGAATCGCTTAATTTCAAACACTCTGACGAGCAATTGCGATAAGAGAATTCAGGATTCATTATCGGTAATAAATAAAAAATACATCCACATGAAAAAAATATTTCTTACAATAGCTTGTGTACTACTTATTGCACAAACGTTTGTTTCATGCAGCAGTACTTTTCTTGATGAAAAGAACTACTCCTCTTATTCACCCGAGACTTTGACTGACTCTTTGGGATTTCAGGCTTCGATTGGTGGCTTATATACCCAAATGAACTATTGGGAAAGCTACACAGACCATCAGGGATGGCTTGCTGTTTGGCAAACAGGTACTGATATTGCCTATTCTACACCGAATCAGGAAAGTATTGAAATTCCCTATTATAATTATAGTGTATTAATTTCGACTGATGGCGCTGCTGCCTATACCTGGAAATGGTGCTATCAGATGATTAATAATGCAAATAGTATTATCACTTCTGTGGAAACAGGAACGGTAACCGGTTTAACTCAATCCGGAAAAAACAAGGTTGATGCGGAAGCCAAATTTTTCAGAGCTTATGCCTATAACATGTTAGCAACCTTATTCGGAGGCATTCCTCTTATCACAACTCCTGTTACTGGCGCAAAGACCGATTTTGTACGTGCCCCGTTAGCCGATGTGAATGCGTTGGTTGAAAGCGACCTGGTTTATGCTGCAGCCAATCTTCCAACAATAGATAAAGTTGTAAATCAGGCAAGAGCGAATCAGGCTATGGCACAACAATTGTTGGCAGAAGCTTATTTGAGAATGGGACAACCTGCAAAAGCCGAAATTCAATGTCAGGCTATCATCAGCAGTGGCAAGTTCAGTTTGGTTACAAGCCGTTATGGTATCAAAAAATCGTTGCCCGGTGATCCTTTTTCCGACATGTTTTTCTTTGGCAACCAAAGAAGAAATCAGGGTAATACAGAGGGAATCTGGGTACTTCAACAAGAAGGAACGTCTGTTGTAGGTAATTCTACTGGTTCTCCTCAACACCGCAGAGTGTGGGGTGCTGCATATTACAATATTGCAGGACTTGCTATTTGCGATTCATTAGGAGGAAGATCTCTGGCCAGAATGCGTTTGAATAACTGGGTGTTATATAAATTGTATGGCCAAAATGATATGCGTAACTCACGTTTCAGCATTCGTCGTCGCTACACATACAATGATCCGGCTGCAACCTATGCTGCAAAATACGGACAACTCGTTCCATACTCAGGAGCCGACACTATCTACAAAATTTGTCCGGCTACAACAAAGTGGGGACATTATGATCCGAACGATGCCTTTGGATATGGAATGTGGAAAGATTTTATCCTGATGCGTTATGGCGAAACCTATCTGCTATTGGCAGAAGCTCAATTCAAACAAGGAGGCACTCATATTGCAGATGCGGCAGCAACAATCAGCACTTTACGTGCTGCACGGTCAATCGTTACTCCGATTACTGCATCGCAAATGTCTCTTGACTTTATTCTTGATGAAAGAGCCCGTGAATTGGTAGGTGAAGAAAACAGACGTATGACCCTGATGCGTGTCGGTCAGGCTGCCGGTGTCAACATGTTGGCAAAACGTGCACTGCGTCTCAATAATGACGCAAATTGCCCTCACCCGATTGCTGGTCTGGATAGTACTTCTGTAAATAAAATTTTATTACCCATACCTCAATCAGAAATTGATTTGAACAAGGGTGCGAAACTGGAACAAAATGCGGGCTATTAAATAGGTATTAATAACTAGTGTATGAAAGAAGGAATGCTCTCCGGAGCATTCCTTCTTTCAATTACAAAAATGATGAAACTCCCACACTCAATTTTACTCTGTCTTGCTATTTGTGTTGTGTTTCCGCTGTGCGGCAATGCCCAAAAGCAGTCAAAACCGACTAAACTCCGGTATCAGAATATCGGATATGTCCCTTCCGGCTTTCCGGTTGGTTTTGCTCTCACAACCTGTGGCAACA
>Ga0302286_10001340_pt1 | contig 18441 bp, 10 predicted proteins | sample III_Fen_E2_3_FD_198765 | JGI IMG/M metagenome (GOLD analysis project Ga0302286, IMG submission 198765) | Peat permafrost microbial communities from Stordalen Mire near Abisko, Sweden - III_Fen_E2_3 | ecosystem: Environmental > Terrestrial > Soil > Wetlands > Permafrost | place: Sweden: Abisko...
ATAATCCAGGTTGTAGGATGATCTGAATTTTAATTTAGGACTCAGAATAAATTCTGCAAATGCAGAGAAAATTAAATTCAACCCATCTTCTTTCTGATTGTTATAATAAGCCGTGGCAACCGGGTTCCCATATTGGTTTCCTAATCCGGCTTGCTGTGGGGAACCAAATAAAACAGGATAAGCAGCAGTATTTGTATTGCTGTACGGACTGTATACCGGAGGATTTACAAATGCCTGGAAAAAGGCACTGTTGTTTGGAATGTTTCTGGTATAATTCGAGACTACCGTATTAAATCCCATATTTAACCACCCGGTGACCTTCTGGTCTAAACGTGCCCTGAAATTATACCGCTCGTAATCGTTCTTGGCATTCATAATTCCTTCCTGAGAGTAATAATTTCCACCAAAGGAATAACTAGTTTTTTCGGTTGCTCCCGATATGTCTAATGAGTGACTATGAGTTAGTGCATTCCGGACCAATTGACTATACCAATCGGTAGAAGCAGGATAATTCGCAGCTACCTTTGGTACATAACCGGTAATATTGGCATTGGCATCATTCAACATTTGTACATATTGGTCCTTGTTCGCCAGTTTCATGATGTTTACAGGAATCTGATAGCCTACATAGCCTTCGTAACTGACATTGGTCTGATTGATTTTCCCTTTCTTGGTAGTAACCAGTACAACACCATTCGCGGCACGTACCCCGTAAATAGCTGCTGCCGATGCGTCTTTCAGCACCGTTAAGTCTTCGATATCCCCGCTGCTTAAAAAGTCGATATTATCTACAAAGACTCCATCCACTACATACAACGGATTTCCATAATCACCAATGGACCCTAATCCACGGATCTTAACATCAGGCCCTTTCCCGGGTTCCCCGCTATTGACAATCTGCACTCCCGCCATTTTCCCCTGCATGGCCGACATGGCACTGGAAGTCGTTTGTTTGGTCAGGTCCGATCCTTTCACGGATGAAATTGGTGCAGTCATATCTTTCACCTTCTGGGTGCCGTATCCTACTACCACCACTTCTTCCAGGTTCTTTGAATTCGATTCCAGGAGTATCCGCAGCTGGGCATTGTCTTTTATGATCAGTTCCTGACTGTTGTAACCTATATACGAAATGAGCAAAGTTGAGCCTACCGGGATTGTAAAAGCAAATTTACCGTCTATGTCGGTAATACTTCCATTGCTGGTCCCTTTTTGCATCACGGTTGCGCCTATCAGAGGTTCGCTGGTTTTCTTATCAATCACGACTCCTGACACAGCATTGTCCTGTGCGAAAAGCGATCCGGATAAAATAAGTGCAACCAGTAAAAGAGTAAATGTTCTTTTTTTCATGGTAAAGTGATTTAGTGTGTTAATTGGTACATCGAACTATCTGTATTAATTAGAATACTTTTTTGCGAATCTAAAATCAACGTTTCTTCTGATCTAGATGATTACAAAAATAAAGTCTTTGAAATAATAGAATGTTACATGATTTTAGAAATAGTTTATATAATTCACATGTTTGCCGGTTTTCATAGACCAGATGTTAATAAATGGTCTTTCAATCCTGAATCTTATTCGGGAGGGTTTTAAAGCCCAATCGGTCTAATCCTTTATGAATCTCGGGATTGCCCATGAATAACTTCCAAAGTAACCCGCTTCTGTAATTTTCTATCATGACTGCTATCGGTCCCTGGTCAATAGCCAGGTAACTGTGAACAACCTGTTGACCATCGACTAATCCAGCATTAAAAGCATCGTAGAATCCATATTCGCCTAATAAAATATTGCCTTTCGTATAATAAAAGTAGCGTAGGGCTGCTATCGATTCTTTGGGTGTATAGACTACTGATGCCAGGGCGGCAGTAGGCGATACGGTTCCGTTTTCATCAGTTGTCCCTGGTTGATGGGAAGTGTATCCATTGATTGGATCGTCCGATGACGTAAATCCCCAACAGGCAGGTCCGTAGCCGGTATGTTTTTTGGGGTTGTCGGTTGCATAGGCCACTTGTATTAATGCATGCGCCCGGTTTCGTTCGAAATAATTCGTATATTTATCCGTTAACCCGGTTGGATTTAATCCTAGGAATGAATAATGTGTAAAGAACAGGGGACCACCGAAATCCATTCCTAAATCGAGCTTGATACCATAGTATTTTTTCCCGTTTAAAAAGTAATTCGATTTTGTATAGCCTTTCTCATAGACAGTTTGTTTAATCGGAAATGTAGGGGAAGATGCTGCCAGCACATACGTTATCAATGTCTCATCAAAACCGGTGATGCGGTGGTTCAGCTTAAACCCATAATTCTTCGACCAGTGCCAGTACAAGGCATCTTTCCCTTGTGTGTACCAGTTCCATTCCACTGTTTCCCACAGTTGGGTAATTCGTTTTGCAAGTGCTTGTTCGTTTAGGCTCCCATTTCGGAAGTATTCGCGGGCTGTTAATAAACCCTCCATCATGAAGGCTGTTTCCACCAGGTCGCCTCCATCATCAAACTGGCTGAAGCTAAATGCTTTTCCGGTATTTCCATTGTACCAGTGTGCCCAGGCACCGTGGAACCGTTCGGTCTTTTCAAGGAACGTCACTATTTTAGTGATGGATTTTTGTGCGTCGCTTCGGCTGAAATAATTCCGTTCAGCACCTGCCACTAAGGCCATAATTCCAAATCCGGTACCTCCGGTGGTAACTATATTTCCATTTATATCATTACTTCTTTCCCGGGCCATTCCTGTTTGTGGATCGGCATAATCATAGAAGTACCGGGTAGTATAGCGTTGGGCCATATCCAGCAGGTCGCTGTCCGAGGCCGGTTTAACAGGAACTATGACTTCAAACCTGGCAGCGTTTTTACTGTCTACCGATAATCCCTTGGGCATGATCCGGTAATAAAAAGTCTGGTCCTTCTGTATTTGTTTTCCGAAAAAATCCATATACCGGTTTGCACTGGTCTCGGCTATTTTGCTGAAATTACTATTCCCATCGTCCGAACGATAAATGGTGTATACAAATCCCACCCGGTTTTCCCAGGTCAGTTCAGTATGGGCTGAATACCCGACACCTTTCAGTTTGTTAGGCACTATATAATTTATCTTCTCAACAGCCATGCAAGTGCCGAAGATCAGTATGGAAAGACCAAACAGAATTGTTTTTTTCATAATTTATAGATTCACCACTCTTCCGTCAAATGGCGGAATTGTAAGTTCGTTTTATATCTTTAATTTCTTGTATAAAGTACCCAGTATACTTAAATACCGATTCCCTTTATAAACTTAATCACCCAATTACTTCAAACTAAACCCTGTTTCTTTCACATCTCTCGAGTTCCCGCCTATGAACAGCTTGAAATCTCCCGGTTCAGTTCCGTAGGTCATATCCACCCGGTGGAATGCCAGCATGTCGGGGGTAATGGTAAAGGTCACATTCTTACTTTCACCGGCCTTTAAGGCTATTTTTTCAAAACCTTTCAATTCCTTGACCGGACGGGTAACACTTCCTACCAAATCACGTACATAACACTGTACCACTTCCTCACCGGCCACATTCCCGGTATTGGTCACGTGCACAGTTGCTTTCAATTCACCCTTTTCAGTAAGTTCGGTTGTCGAAAGGCTTATATCCGAATAGGCAAAAGTGGTGTAACTCAATCCAAATCCAAACGGATAAAGCGGATCATTCGGGGAGTCAATATACCTCGATTTATATTTTGGGTTCGGCAGATAGTTCGGGCGGCCTGTATTCTTTTCATAATAGTAAATCGGAACCTGTCCCAGGTTTCGGGGGAAAGTCATGGTTAGTTTTCCTGACGGGTTGTATTCCCCGTAAAGTACCTGGGTAATTGCTTTTCCGCCCATGGTGCCCGGAAACCATACTTCCAGGATGGAACTGGCTAGTCCGCTTTCCTTTGATAAATCCAGCGGGCGCCCGTTCATCAGTACCACGACTATCGGTTTATTCAATGCTTTCAGCTTTTCGAGCAGTTCGGTTTGTACTCCGGGTACATTTATGCTGGTACGGCTGGTAGCTTCGCCACTCCAGTCGCAGCTTTCGCCGATCACCAGTACTATTTTGTCTGCCTTACCGGCTGCGGCTATTGCTCCTGCAAATCCACTGCGGTCTTCACCGGAAGTCTTGCAGCCTTCAGCATACGTTACATTCGTTTCTCCATTATAGGCTTTCAATTCATCCAACGGCGATTTTATGAAGTTCCAATCCCCTGCTGCTTTCCACGAACCCAACAGGTCACGTGTCGAAGCAGCCAGTTCTCCGATCACGGCTATTTTCTCTCCTTTTTTCAAGGGTAGGGTGTTGTTCTCATTTTTCAGCAATACCATCGATTTCCTGGCTACATCCAGAGCCGCATCTAAATGGGCAGGTGAATAAACTTCCCTTTTCTCGCGGGCTTCATTGCAATACAGGTAAGGATCTTTAAACAGACCCAACATAAATTTTACCCGTAAAATACGTCTCACGGCATCGTTTACCATCTTTTCAGCCACCTGTCCTTCATTGACTTGTTTCTTCAGGTATTTAAAATACACTTCACCCTGCATATCCATGTCCACGCCTGCCTTGACTGACAGTAATCCGGCATCCGCCTCGTTGGCAACCACGCCATGGTTCACCATTTCGTTTATGGAAGTATAATCCGTTACTACAAATCCTTTGAATCCAAGTTTAGTCCGTAATATATCGGTCAGCAGGTATTTGCTACCGGAGGCAGGAACGCCAAAAAGCTCGTTGAAGGATGACATGACACTCATGGCACCGGCATCAATGGCAGCTTTGTAAGGAGGTAAATAGGTGTCCAGAAAAACACGTTCGGACATATCCACGGTATTGTAATCTCGTCCGGCCAGTGGAGCACCGTAGGCAGCAAAGTGTTTTACGCAGGCCAGGATAGTCAGGGTGTCACTCAGATCATTCCCCTGAAATCCATGAACACGGGCAGCTGCAATCTTCGACCCTAAATACGGATCTTCGCCGGCACCTTCCGATACCCTGCCCCAACGGGGTTCTACCGAGACATCACACATGGGGGCAAATGTCCAGTTTATGCCCGAAGCTGCGGCTTCTGCGGCTGATACACGTGCCGACTTTTCAATGGCTGCCAGATCCCACGAGGCCGATTCTCCCAATGATATGGGGAAAATCGTTTTGTGCCCGTGGATCACATCGTAACCAAACAACAACGGTATACCTAACCGTGATTCTTCAACAGCAATCTTCTGCAATTTGCGGGTGTATGCTACTGTATGTGCATTAAATATATTTCCACAATTTCCTTTGCGGATATCGTCCAGATATCCTTTTTTGAGGGAGGGGCCTGTAACTTCCCAATCGCTGGAATACAGAACCATTTGCCCTATCTTTTCATCCAGGGTCATGAGCTTCATCACTGAATCTACTTTCTGGTCCAGCAGAACATCTGATTTTGTTTTTCCCGAGGTGGCACAGGCTGAGAGGAGAGCTACCGATATAAGAGCAAGAACGAAGTTTTTATTCATTGGGTGCGATTTTATCATTTTTGATTTAAACACTACAAAGAAATAGCACCTTTGCACTCAAAACAAATTTATCAACCCAATAAGAACCCTACACCGAAATAACAGTGGAAAAACCAACCCTATATTAACCCTACAACGATTAAATAATAAGGATAAAAATAAAGATAATCAATGCATTACCTCGTGTTCATATTTTAGAAATTAAAGGTTAAATACTGTACTGCTCGATTCAAATCAGTGTCTGTTTACTCCCAAAATAGGTCTTTTTACCGATTCTTATGAGTAAATACACCGTATGAACTTGTGCTCCATGGGAAAGGGGGAGCAAATCGTATGATTTGTTCCCCCTTTCAGCATCCCGGGCTGTACACTTCAACCTTTACCGTTCAGTTATGCCGAGCAATCCGGGGTATGGAAGCAGGGACTGCCGGCATTGGCTGCTGAACCACGCATTGACAATAATCCCTTTCTCTTCTGGTTTTTCCGATTGCTGCTAGTGGATAGTTTTGTTCCTGTGAAAGGAATAAGACAACATCTGATTATTCCTCTTTCTTCAATACTTCTAAACAAAAAAAAGCAGGCAGAAAATAACCTGCCTGCTTTGCCTATGGGGATAAAACCTGTTTAAATACCGGAACTTAACTCTGCGCTTGCGATCAGGGTTACATTATTGCCAACCATTGCTTCAGGGAACTTACCGCCAATGTTGAAATCCGATCGTTTCAAAACTCCCTTGATTGTAAAACCGGTTGTTACTTTCTTGTTCATGGGATTCGTAACGGTACCATTCATCACTACATACAATACTACTGGTTTGGTAATGCCGTGCATAGTCAGGTTTCCTACCAATTTATAGTTGTTACCTTTCATTTTTTTCAGCGATGTGCTCTTGAAATTTAAGGTTGGATATTGCTGTACATCAAAGAAGTCGGCACTTTTTAAGTGCGTATCCCGAGGTTCAACATCGGTATTGATACTGGCAATCTGAGCCGTAACTTCCACCTTGGCATCACTGTGATCCGCCCGGGTGCTGATAACCTTCAACTCAAATTGTTTGAAGTTACCTGTTATTTGGGATATGGTCAGGTGCGAAATCGTGAATCCCAACCGTGAGTGTGCCGGATCAGAAACCCAGGTTTGTGAAAATGCCGTACAAGCAACTAATACAAATGCAATGGCTAAACTAATTCTTTTCATAATGTTTCTTTTTTAATAATTCATATTCGTAATTCAGAAGTGATTTTCTCACTCGTTTTTATCTGGTGCAAAGATAGTTCCCTTCCAGAACCCTCAATTGTACTTTTCAGAAAAAGAGTGGTACTTTTAGGCCAGCATCCCACCTCAGCCATTTCCTTGCCAGCACGCTAAACCTGATACTCCGGGGAACGAATCGTACGATTCGTTCCCCTTTACAGCCTTTGGAACCGAATGCCTCAACGGTAAACAACTTTTTCAGTGCAGTAATCACAGCCTGCACCAACTCCGATTGGTATGTCTGCCCGGAATGGCATGTGAACACCCCCGATTTTATAATGCTGATAAATGTGGATTTGAAAATGAAATTCCCACAAAATTACGAAAGTAGGCATGTCCCCTATGCGTTTCAAGTATTTTTTTATGACTATCCGTATGATGTCCTGAAACCTTATTTTTGCCTTTATCTTTCGGATCCCTGCCCCTTTTGATTACTCCTGAATGCTGGTATTAATTAGATACCTATAATTATTCATCTGTTCGTTTTTGTCCTGCACTTGTTCTGTGCAAAGAGAGGGCAAAGAGAGGGCAAAGAGAGGGTAAAGTGAGGGCAAAGTGAGGGTAAGGAGCGCGAAACCTCTCTTTGCCCTCATTTTGCCCTCTCGATGGTCTCCTAATACTTTCACTGTACCTGGACATGTACCCTATTGGACAAACTCCAGGATAGGAGTGATCCCGCTGATTGTGAAGTCCGGTGTTTGGCAGTGAGGATGTTCGGTGGTAGTTGGGGATTGTTCTCAGAAAGAAGGCTGCCTGAAAACCGGGCAGCCTACTAAGTATACTCTTCTACAAATGAGGAAACGGGTTATTCGCCCGGGAATAGTTCGTTGTACTCCAATATTAAAAAACTCAAAATTATCTTCCAGCTAACGTACATTCCAACGAATTTATAGAAATCAGCTATTTCAGTACTTCAGTCAGTCAGAATAAAGCGGTACAGTCAATACAAAATTACGAGTTCTATTTGTCAGGTTTTGAATAATCGGGTCAGGTTAAAAATAAAGACAAATATCTTTTGGTTCACTACACCATTATCGGCTGTACCGCCTACACTTTTTTCTATTTAAAACTATTCCAACAGAAATATACCCCGTAATATTGTGTTGGAGTAAGTGATGGTTAAATTGTATTTTCCACTTTTCCAACCCGCAACAGGTAAATGAAAATCATCCACTAAACTCGTTTGAACTGTTTCGAGGTAAACAATCCGGTTTGAGTCATCGCTGAGAGTAATACTGGCTTCGCCAAGGGATGACTCGAAATAAAGTGCCAGTTCGATATCGCTTATAGTACCACTAACCGGTATGAAGGATATTGATAAAGGTGCGGGTCCTGGCCCGGGAGTAGAAGGCTCTTTCGTAATCACTATCGGAGTTGTTTCTGTGGCCCTTACCAGTGTGTTTGAGAAAAATGAAACAAGGATCAGACTAAAAATTAGAGGTTTCATATAGAATGCTTTTTTAGTTACATTTTATTATCTATTTTTGCATTCAAAGTTATTGCTGTAATATCATACTTCCAAAAATAAATGTTGTACGTCGGAGATCCTGTTTAATTATAAGTATCAGGTAATCAGTCCATAAAAACAACAGGGTGATAAAAGATCTGTACGGATCAGATTCCTCTCACAAATCAATGCTGTTTTAACTAACCGGTTGGTGCAAAAAGCACACATCCGGGTATTAAAAAGAAATTGAAGGATCGGAAGCCTGAGGTGAAGACCATTGACGCAAAGATTCGATTCAATTTATCCCGTAACGCACTGCACATTATGAATCAATTAAAAATCTGTTGCGCTATTCTGTTTATCACCATACTGGCTTCGTGTCAGCCTCAACGTTCAAAAAATAAAATAATCCTTCGGGCAGAAACACTCTTTTCGACTTCTCCGGAGCGGGCATACCTGGCATTATCCTCCATAAAACATCCCGATAAACTTTCGAAAGCAGACTATGCTGCCTGGTGTTTGCTCTACACCCAAACTAAATTAAAACTTCAAAAGACCATTGGTTCTGATAGTTTAATCCTGGTGTCTGTAAATTATTACAAGAAAAGTAACCTGCAAAAGCAAGCCGGGACAGCTTATTATTTATTGGGGTATATTAAACGTACATTCAAAAAGAATAAGGAAGCGATGGAAGCTTTTAAACAGGCTGATTTTTACTTTCGAAACTTAGAAGAGCATAAAGTAAAAGGATTGCTGAATTATTTTCTGGGGGATATCTGCATGGAAGATGAATTAAATAGTTACGCACTCACGTATTATAAGAAATCACTGAATTATTTCTTGTTGTCAGGTGACCGGAATCTTCAGGCTTATGATTATCGTCAAATTTCAAATATGTATCATGTGTTGGATTATCCCGTTGACAGCGTGATGCATTATTCCAACCTGGCCCTTAAACTCTCAAAAGCTGCCGGAGATTCTGTCAATTACAACTATATCTTAGCCCGTCAGGGGGAATTGTTGTATAACACTAATTTCAAACTTTCCAACCAATACGTGCATCAGGGGTTCCGCTTTTTTCCGGAACAGAGAACCTATTATGCTGCTTTCCTGTCGTATACTTATTCCAAGTTAAACATGCCGGATTCTGCCAAATATTATCTGAACCTATCCATGTCCGATCGTTCGAATACCAAGACTAAAGTGATCAGTTATCTGGCAGGAGCCTACCTTGAAAAAAACGAAGGAAACAAAGACCGAGCTTTTGAGTATATTGAGAAAGCTTATGCTTACCGCGATTCTGTATTTCAAAAGAGCATTCACAGCCAACTCTACCGGATCGATAAACAGTATGACCTGACCAAAAAGGAAGAGGAGAATACAGCCTTAAAAATCAACAACCAGAACAAGTTGCTGGTCATAGGTTTGTTAGTCATTATCGTATTGGTTTTATTGATAGTGTTCCTGATGGTTTCTTCCCGATACAGGAAAAAACAGGTGGAACACCGGATTGAAAAACAGCAACTGGAGTTTGTGCTGAAAGCAAAACAGGCAGAAAATGATCAAAAAAGGAATCTGCTACTCTCGAAACTTCAAAGCCGCATAGAAAACACCCTGCAATTAAACCGCCTGACGATGGGATTGATGAAGCATGAAAAGCTGGATGATTTTATAAAAGAACTATCCACACAATCCATCCTTTCGGAAACCGACTGGCAATACTATATCGATGAAGTAAACCATATTTTTGATGGTAAAATATCCTATTTGTCCTCAGTAAACACCCAACTCACGAGGGCTGATATGATCGTAATCACCCTGATCAGCCTGCAGCTGGATATCTCCGATTGTTGCAGTTTGCTGAATATGAAGAAAAATGCCATGTACCATCGCCGTAAAATCATTAAGGACCGTATTGGCTTGCAACAGGACATTGATCTGGAAGACTGGTTGAGTACTTACCTGGTTGGATGAATCGTGAATCGGTTTACCGGCAGGTATATAGTGCAAGAAGGTTCTTTAATAAATAAAACAAAGGGAAACCCGAAGATTTCCCTTTTATTGATTCACCTGTTGTTGAAACCCTTGATGCTATACTTTTTTATCCTTTCTTTCCAACGCTTCGAAAGTTGGAACGATAAGTCTAAAAACTACTCCCTATCAGGGTTTCTGGTACTCCTTGTCTCAGGAACTAAAGGCTTCAGATTACAAATTTTATCTTCAGGAACTGGATGCTTTTTACCGGGTCCCCATCTTTTATTTCAGGAAACCATTGCGGCATGCTTTTTACCAGTCTGATGGCTTCCAGGTCCAGGTCCAGATCCACACTCACAGGAACCGTTGCACTTGAAATATAACCGGTTTTATCGACAATGAATCTTACTTCTACGGTTCCCTCTTTCTTGTTCTTTAAAGCTCTATCCGGATATTTCAGATTCTCACTTAAAAATTCAATCATAGCTTTTTTACCAAACCTGAAAGCCGCTTTGCTGTCAGTATCGAAGTACTCTACCATCCTGCCTGTATTATCATAACATTTCCCCGAAACCAGCATCCCGTTATCAAAGATATCATCCCGCCTTGGCTTTCCATTCTCCCAGAACAACTTAAAGATACCGTTCTTGGTCCCTGAGCGGTAGTCAATCTCTCTTTTGAGCTGACCATTTTCATACCATTCCCTGAAAGTGCCTTCGGGTATCCGTATAAACCGGTTGGCAATGCCGGTTGGTATAGTTTGTTTCCCGTATTTCCGGATGATTGAGTCCGGAAGGTTTTCGGTCAGTTTTGATTTCATAAAATACTTTTCCGAAAGCTTTTTATGGGAGGCATAGTACAGTTGTTCCAATACCCTGTCCGGGTGTTGAGGGTCAGGTAACAGTATTTCATAGAAACCGGCATTCTTCAGGGTCTTTACAATCCGCCCGGCTTTGTTGTAAAAAGTAGTATCCCGTATTTGTAGTTTCAATGTCCAGTCTGTTTTGGGTTGAGGCAACGTGAAGTGGTGACTCAAAGTATAACTATAACCGTTTACATCTCCGTCCATGGTAGCCGGTTTCCAATTGGGCATACTTTTCACTACACGTATTAATTCTTGTTCCAGCAAAGGGTCATCACTCTTAATGGCTTTGATATTCCCAATGGACCCATCTTTTCGTATATTGAACAGGACCGTTACATCACCTTCTGTTGATTTATCCAAAGCTTCTTCCGGATAGTTGATATGAGATGACACATATTCGCCTACTGTTTTTTTTCCATCCCCAAAGACAGCTCCTTTCCCATATGGATAATAAGGCACTTCTTTTCCGGTACGATCAAAGCATTTTCCGGGTATCGGTTTACCACCTTCATCCACGTTTGTTCTCTTTACTTTCCCATTCTCCCAGTAGGTAACAACCCTGCCACTCAATGCACCATTCCTGAAACTTATATCCCGTTGTAACTGACCATTTTCATACCAGCGTTTAAAACTTCCATGATTCATCCACCGTATGCCTGTCTTTTTTTCGGTAAAGCCGTAGTTCGATCCTGGATAGGGAAAAGTATCAGGTTTGTCGATAAATGTTCCTTCCGATTTCAATATGCCTGATAGAAAATAGGTTTTGGTTCTTAATCTATGTTCGTTCTCCGGATCAATCCATTTTACACCATATTCACTAGCCAGGTCCAGTGAGGAAACTTCATTTTCATCTGTATCAAAGTAGATGGTGTCTTTTTCGTTTCGGGAAACAGCCTTTTGCAAATCGTTTAAATCACGACTTTGTTTCCCGATGGACTTCAGTTCTTTTTTAGTCATTTCCTGCTCCAGGATAAACTTGCTGTAACCGGACGTATACGATTTATGGTTTTGCAGCTTAGTCACTCCTTTCATTGATAGGAACCAAGGGTCGATATATTCATAATAGTTTTTTCTTGATTTGAGTGTAGCAGGCTGATCTTCCTCAGTGGCGATCGAGCTGCCGGGTCTGTAATAGACCATCAACCGGAGTGAATATGTTTTTCTTGAATCATAATACGATAAAAGTCCCAATGGCGTGTATGGGAAGACGGTCTGCCCTTCGGAAACTACTATTGCCCCTTTTTTAAACCCAGTATACGAAGCAAAAGTACCATCCTTGTGTTCTACCAGAATACTATTGACATGGCTTGTATACGATATACTGATTGTGGTATCCATTTCATAGGTATCCATCACCGATACAACTACACCCTTCCTGATGGCACAGATGGTATCGCACTCTTTCGAAGAGAACTCAAAGGATTTAAAATTTTTAATGTTTAAATTTCCAAATGATTTACCCAGGTCTGTCAGGTAGTCTGCTGAAAAGGTATTGCCTTTTTTGAAAGGCAGTGCGTAGACAAATGTACTGTCAGGATTTGGCTTCAGGGTTCCCCGATAATAGGTAGTAGTATAGGTTGAAAAATGCACTGGATTATTCGTTATAAGTGGATTGACTGAAAACAGCAAACCTCTTTTTGCGATTACCTCTTGTTTAAATTTACTTCCCAGGGTATTTATAGCATCATTCAATCTGACTGTAACTACAAAGCTGCCTTCTGCTGATTTCTCGTAATTGAAATCATACCCTTTTTGACTGTTTTCGACACAGGTTACTGTAATTGATCTTTCCTGACCCATGACAGTCAGAGTAATTCCAACCAGGAAAGTACAACAGAAGAGGATTGCCAACTTGATTTTTTGCATAGAACATGATTTAAGAATATTGAGATTCAGATACAGTAATTTCCAGTTACATTCATCACCAGAGAGATGAAAACAAGTACTTTTTAATTTCTCAGGATTACTTTATATTCTGTTATTCGGGTGCAATCATCATCTTTGACTTCCCGGAATACACCACACGAAAATTATCTTTGGCTGACTGGATCATATTGCTGTTGGGGATCCATTTCAAGCCTTTGCTGATAATTTTATCCATCATTGCTTTGTTCTTTTTACGGGCAAAGTAACTGGCATATTCGTAATAGGCATTTTCTATCTTACATCTCTGGTCGATATTCTTAACCGGTAATTTGAAGTTGTTCTCGAATAGAGCCATGTATTTCTCACCCACTGCCAGTTTATTGTTCGGGAATGCCTGCTCCGATATTTTCAGATAAACCATTAATTTATAATCCATGATATTCTGAAGGATAGGGGTATCTGCAAATTCTTTTTCATAGCTGTTGAGGCTATCCAGGTAGGAGCTATAATCCTCCGTACTTTGCAAATCGTTGGTCAGACACGCATCAAAGAAAGATATGGCATCCCGATGGGTAGGTTTAATCTTTAGAGCCCTGCGTACGAAAAGATTCGATTCATTAATATTAAATCTTCTGGTTTTATTGTAGGCCATAGTCATATTGTACGAAAACGCGATTTCGTCGAGCATTTTTTTGTTTGTGATTTGCTTTCTGACCCTTTGGTAAAGTGAGTCACAAAAATTAACCCTGTCGGTATATTGAAGGTTTTTGGCTATCATATGGTCAAAAACCCCGGATATCTGGTTTACATTGGTAGGGTCAAGCCTTGATAATTGGACCACCATATCGGCATCTTCCAGGTTCTTAAATTCGCATTTATCTAATTTGTAAGCCAGCAAGATTATGAATAAGGACTTGACTTGTTGATCTGGAAAGAAGTAATAGGCTTTTTGCACTAAATTGTAAGCCTTATCGAAGTCGCTATTTTGAGACAGCAGAAAAGCCTTGTTATAATACTGGAATCCTGGCAGGTTAGAAGCTTTCGATTCATTCAACTCATTGAACTTGGTCGAAAAGATCTCTTCCACTGACTTATTCTGAGTGTCTTCATCGCTGATCATTTTTGAAGATTTTAGGTTATCAACATATTGTTGTTTAAAATTCCCGTTGAAGATAGCTTTTTCGAAACTAGGATTGGTGGTCTCAATCACTACCGATTTATGCCCCGGATTGGCAATCAGGTAGATGTGATTCTTTGATGACATCACCTTGTAGGGTACCTTCAGTCTGTCAAACACCAGCGCATACAGGAGCGAGGCTGTCACGCAATCGTAAGTGCCCTCTTTAAAAATCTGAGGGAAGAACACGTTTTCGTCGTATTTCTTTAAAAACTGCTTGTGTACAACACTGTAGGCAATCTTGATTTTCCGGTCAATGCTTTTATCCTGTATTTTTTGTTTATCCAGCTCCACGAAAACCTGGTTGAAATTACTTCTACAGATATCCGCTATTTCAGGGGTCATGTGCTCATCAATAGCCATAAACAAATTAAAGGTATCTTTCCTGTTCTGTATGAAATTGGTGAGTGCCTTTTTCTCGAACTCAGAGTGAAACTTTAACCCGGAGAACACTACCAGTGAATCCTGCTGATCCTGTGAAAATAAATTTCCGCTGATAGATAAAATAACAATAACAATATACAGTCCTTTCATTCTTGAATTCATTGTTTCAATAGTTTGATTTTTGCCTTGATTCACTCCTTCTGATAGGATCGAAATGAGTTTGATTATTGACCTGACAAATGTAGGAATTTTATCCTTAACATTAACACAAATAGACAATCATTTATTAAAGGGAAAGAAACATAAAGAAGCCTCAACCGCTAAAGAGGGGTAAGAGTGAAGTCTCAGAAGTATTACACTCTGATTATTGTATTTGAAGACGAAAGTATTGTCAAATCAATCCCATCCACTCAAGGAGGTAAGGATCAACAATCAAAAGATTGGGTAGTTTTGCAACTTAGCCGATTGAATTTGTGCCCTTCTTGTATTTCCACCCTTTCAGTAGAAAATAGGATACAAAAAGCACTTACCCTAATTTCCTGATATTTTAAATGATGAAATTGAAATCATTCATTGGTATGGTTTATAAAAAAATACCGGAAGTCGGGAACTGTATCCCACCTTCCGGTACTCTCAATTGATTTAAAACTAAAACTATTCATCGGCAATCCCCGAATCAGAATCCCCAATTCTTATTTTCTTCCACTATCGTTTTGATTATTCGATTCACTGGTCTTTCTGGTCTCGGTAGCTCTGGAAGCCGGTGCAGGGGCACGCATTTGTTTTTGTACCCTGACAGGTTGTCCGATAGTCCTGCCGTAATAGTTTGTCTTTTGATTCCTGTTTTCCGGTGTCCGTACATCCGGTTGCCGGTTTGTATTTCCGTTCCCGGCATTCACTGAAGGTGTAGCATTGTTATTCCCTCTGTTCGGTTGTTGATAGGTATTGCTGTTATCTCCCCGGTTCGGTTGTTGAGGTCTGGTAGACGGACCATTTGGTTGTGGGTTGTTATCCCGGGTAGTTGGTCTTTGATTATTGTCCTGATTATAGTTTTTGTTCTGTTGCCCGTTATTGCCCTTGATATCCGGTTTCTGGCGGGTGTCAGTGCTGGAATTCCATGTCCGGGTTGGATTATTGTTGTATGAATTGTAGTTTTGCTCCCGACGATCGGATTCTGAGTATTTAAACTGGCGGTTACTTTTCAGGTTTTCATTGTCCCATTTACGGGCACGGTTCCGTTCGTTTTCCCTCCAGAAGATGGCACTGCGGCTGTTTTCGTTATATCCCCGTACATATGGAATGTTGCTGTGGTCGTAATAGTCGCGGTAATAATACCTCGGATAATGCGATACATAATACTGTTGGTGCATCCAGGGCTGGTAGGTGTTGATGTCGATAGCTACTGTATAGCAATTATCCAGATCAAAGCCTGCATACAGATAAGGTAAACTCTGTGAATAGCACCATTGCCCATCATTCAGGAATACGAATTGCTGGGTAGAAAGATCATAGTAAGTTTCAATATCCGGCAGATAGTAATACCGCACTCCGGGAACATAAGGCGGTGCCCATCCCGGGTTTTCATACCTCACCTGGGTGGTAGAGGGAGTTATGTAACTGTACATATCGCACGCGGTAAAGATCGATACGAAGAGCATGGTAGAAATAAAAAGTGCAGTTGTTTTTAATCGTTTCATGGTTGTTGGATTTTTATTGGATAATCAAAAAAATAATTCATAATTCAAGAGTCGCAATCGGTTCACTTATTTTAAACAATATAGTTCTAAAATGGTTTAAATCTGAATTCCCCAATGGGCACTCATGTATTCAAATCATGTAATTAACTTATCTCTTATCAAAAGATATGCCAGATATTTTCAATTGATTGACTTTCTTTACTCGTGACCTTCTGTTTCTTATAATCCGGGTACAGAAAATAATTCAACCCGGCATTCTTAACCCAGATTCTTCCATTAAATCACGATGAACTGCCCTTACAGGCTAAGGTTTGATATAAAATAAAAATAGCCTAAAAACAAAGAATACAGAATCCTTAATTTCAAGGATTCTGTATTCTTAAATAGTTGATGAGGTTCTTATTTACCCAAGATTCGTTTTAAACGGATCGCTGTTAAAATACTCAGGTGCCTGGCCTGTTACTTCACCCGGAGCAGCAGGTGGGGCAGATTCCAATGCCAGTGAGATCTCATGATCCAGTCTGATCTCCTCAATTTGAGGCCCTATATAAGTCTTTTTAGCTGTATTTTCTATTTGTGTTTTCATATGACTTTTTCTTTATATTTGTTGATGGAAGTTCGTTCCTGAATTAGTTTAGGATTACTTTTTGGATAGTGCTTTTACCACCATTATTGACAGTTACCACGTAAACTCCTGAAGCGAAGGGTGTGTTTATAACAGTAGTGGTACTTGTAATCTTTTTAGTATCCAGCTTTTTCCCAAGGGTATTATAAACTGATATGATCGCATCGCTCTTTAGCTCGCCTTTACAGACAACTGTAATCTGATTACTTGCATTTTTATAAATCAGGGCTGCTGCATCGCTTGTTGGAGTATTATTTTCGGTTGTAACTCCTGCTGCTTTGAATACTATACTGAACCGGTTGGAGGTAACAGTAGCATCCGATGCAAACGCATAGGTTGTGCCATCAGTTAAATCCTGTTCAGTGCCCGTTGACTTATCTTTCAGATATACTTTGGTACTTGCATTAAAGTTACTGAATTCAGTAGCTTTGATGGAGAACGCATTTGATTGACCCGTAGTGAATCCCAGGGGGATTTCTGTTCCAGTTGAAATACTGTTCATCCCATTGATGGCCAGTTTTTCGCTTCCTATGGCAGTATAAATCTCCGGAATTGCAGGATCATTATTCGACCTTTTTCGTGAATCATAATTGTCCAGTCCATTCGAAGCGTCCGGGTTAAAATAGACAATGGCTTCATCACCATTGGTACCATTGGATACTCTCAGTCGAAGTAATTGTTGCACAGCATTTTTTGCTGATGGTGCTTTCATTGAGGTCGTTGCTACTGTTCCTGTTTCAACAGCTGATTTGCTATGCGAACGCATGTTGTTGCTGAATGTCAAAGAAGGACTGGAAGCTCCGGTAGCCACATGTACCCAGAAAGCCTGCATAGGGGGAATAAATCCTGTGACTGTTCCTGTTCCTGCATTGTCTGTCCCTGCACCTGATGTGGTGTTTACGGTTTCGAAATAATAGGTAGGAATCGTCTCTTTCGACTGTGTCCTGTACCAAACGGTTGGATCAATCACCGTGTTCCCAGCATTGTTGATAGCCGTCATAGCATTCAGGTACGAAGGATATGGATTCCCTATCAGGTTATAGCCCTGGTATCCGCCTGCTTCTGGAGTACTGGTTAATGCAGGAACTCCACTGGTAACACCGGTAGTTATGTCACCGGTATTGAATGTCCCTCCTGTAAATGTTACTCCGTTGGAGGCTGCAAGAAGGCTTGCATCAACATTGGCTACATAACCTTTGCCCACATTGAGTGAAGTGGTATTGTCGATTATTTGCGGCCAATTAGAGGTAGTACTTCCATTCACTTCATCATAACTATACAGTTTGTTTGTACTGGAACTGGCTGCATTAAATACATTGCTGGTTGCTCCGGATACAGGACTGGAAATATACCAGTTACGACCGGCAGTGAGGTATTGCTGGACGGTTGGAGTCGTAATATTTGAAGTCCCGTTATCCAGGTAAGTACCTGTACCGTTAATGGCATTGCTTAAAATATTAAAAGTAGTTGCAGTTAAAGTTGCATTATTGGTAAGCTTCGCTCCTGAGTTAATCGTCAAGGTATTTGCACTCAGATTGCTTTCAATCAAAACTCCAGCAGCATTATTAATCAATAGATTATTTATTGTTGATGGCAATCCATTCCCTGTAACCTGAGTAGAAGTACCTTCGTATTGATAGCTTGCACCG
>Ga0302286_10001343_pt1 | contig 18412 bp, 10 predicted proteins | sample III_Fen_E2_3_FD_198765 | JGI IMG/M metagenome (GOLD analysis project Ga0302286, IMG submission 198765) | Peat permafrost microbial communities from Stordalen Mire near Abisko, Sweden - III_Fen_E2_3 | ecosystem: Environmental > Terrestrial > Soil > Wetlands > Permafrost | place: Sweden: Abisko...
TGCAGTCTGGAATTGTAAACAAAGTGTACGTTCCATTAGATCAACGTAGTACTTTTCAGTAAGCAACCGGCCAACATAATTTAATTCAGGATGGTTCTGATAAATAGTGTTTAAATCATCATACGTAATAACATATAAAATACTGTTTTCAATGACCTCAATGTTTTCAAATCCCGGCTTGCGTGAGACAAACGAATAGGTTGAAGTTGCAAAATCATTTTCAAAACCAAACCAGGAGGTTATTTCCTTTCCATTATGATAATGAAAACCTCTTAAAAACCCTTTTTTTATAAAGAACAATCGATCACACACCCTATCCTGAGAAATAATAATTTCCCCTTTTATTTCTTTTTTAATAAAAACACTGGCAGTCAAATCCTCTTTAAGTTCAGGACTTAAAGACATAAACTGACTCAGGATCTGAAATATTCTTTCCATATACAGCTGCTTATTATTTATTTCTCCGTACAACCGGAATAGAATACAAATATACTTGTTTGTATTCTATGTCTGGTTATGTTTCCTCTAAATAACGAAGGTAAAAAATCATCCTTCAGTCTCCAGTCGAAAACAGATTCCATAACCTTATTCCTGGATTTATCCATTTTATGTCTATAGGGGGTTCATAGGGGGTTCATAGGGGGTTGCGAGGGGGTTCGGAGGGGCAAACCCCCTCTGAACCCCCAGCCAACCCCCAGCCAACCCCCTGGCAACCCCCTGGCAAGTATAACCAAATGATACAGCAATTCCCGGTTGAAAATAAAGAATCAACCAATTTGCGACAATCATATTTTGAAATTTCTTAACCTAAACGCTGTCAGACGCAAGTACGCCGACAGGTTTGAGGTCACAAACCTGACAGCGTCGAAGACCTGTCAGCGTTAAAAAGTAAAAACATACACCCGTCAACTACTTCTTTTAAGTATCCATTTAATCGGATGCATCATTACTGAAATATTTCTTTAATTAGTTGGTATTTCCTCATACTATTTGAATTTTATTTGGTAATTTTGCACTCAAATTCAACGAGGATCAGGAATCAATACAGGACAAGCCTTTTAGTAATATAATCGTCTTGTTTTCAAGAATATAGAAAAATAGAAAAATAACCCCAAAATGCAAAAAACGTACAAATTTGTCACTGCCGAAGAGGCAGCAAGCTATGTAAACGACGGTGATATAGTCGGATTTAGCGGATTTACACCGGCCGGATGCCCAAAAGAAGTGCCAACAGCCATTGCTAAACGTGCAGAAGCCTTTCATGCCGAAGGGAAAGAATTTAAAATCGGGATGTATACCGGTGCTTCTACCGGTGACTCATTGGATGGTGCCCTGGCCCGTGCCAATGCTATTCTGTTCCGCACCCCTTACCAATCGAATAAAGATTTGCGGGTAGCGTTGAATGCAGAACGTGCTCCTTATTTTGACATGCACTTGTCGGTTCTTGCCCAGGAATTACGCTATGGATTCATGCCAAAACCAAAATTCGCCATCATTGAAGTATGCGACATTACTGCTGACGGAGAACTGGTTCTTACTTCGGGCGTAGGGATTTCCCCAACAATTGCCCAATTAGCTGATTTTATCATCATTGAGCTAAATCACAATCACCCGAAAGAACTTCGAGGCTTTCATGATATCTATCAACCGCTGGATCCTCCTCACCGCCGCGAAATACCGATCTATACCCCATCCGATCGTATCGGGTCAACGGTATTGAAAGTGGATCCTTCCAAAATCTTATGTGTTGTTGAAACAAACCGCAACGATGAAGTAGGTGGCTTTTCCCCTACCGATGCTATTACCGATCAGATTGGCGCCAATGTGGCTTCATTCCTGGTTGAAGAAATCAAATCAGGGCGCATTCCTGCTGAATTCTTACCGATCCAGTCGGGTGTAGGAAATATCGCCAATGCCGTTATGGCTTCTCTGGGTGCAAATCCTGATATTCCTTCGTTTGAAATGTATACCGAGGTAATCCAGGATGCTGTGATTGACCTGATACAGGCAGGACGCGTGAAATTTGCCAGTGGATGTTCGCTGACCGTAACCAATGATGTTCTGAAAAAGATCTATGCTGATTTGGATTTCTTCCGGGATAAGATTGTTCTTCGCCCGCAGGAAATATCAAACAACCCTGAGATGGCCCGCAGGTTGGGATTGATTACCATCAATACTGCCCTGGAAGCTGATATTTTTGGAAATGTAAACAGCACACACGTGTTGGGATCCAAAATGATGAATGGTATCGGCGGTTCAGGTGACTTCACCCGCAATGCATATATTTCGATATTCACCACCCCCGCTACGGCTAAGGGAGGTAAAATCAGCTCGATTGTACCAATGGTATCGCATGTTGACCAGAACGAACACTCGGTGAATGTGATCATTACCGAACATGGTATTGCCGACTTACGTGGCAAATCACCAATCCAACGGGCAGAGGAAATCATTGCCAACTGCGTTGCCCCTGAATACAAACAAATGCTGACCGATTATATCAAACTATCCAGTGTGACCCACACGCCACAAAACCTGGAAGCTTGTTTCGGCATGCACGATGAATTCATTAAAACAGGCAGCATGCTAGGAACCAATTGGGCAGATTATTGCAAGTCCTGATTGGTTTAGAATCAATAAAAAACCTCCTGCATACGTTCATGCAGGAGGTTTTTTTTAATATCCATTGTCCGGATAAGTGATTGGAAACAATCATTGTTGTATATGCACTATAAAGACAATACGAACAGAATGGCTGTTTATGAGGATATGGCTGTTTAATAAAAGATAAAAAAACCGCAACTGTGATCTTCGTGAAGCAAACACAATCAATCGGCTGACTGAATTTAAATCATGATCCGCATTTTGGAGTAATTTTCACGGAATTCCTTGGGCGTAAAGCCTTTTCTCTTTTTAAATAGCCTATTAAAATTAGACAGGTTATTAAAACCACATTCATAGCTGATCTCCGAAATAGTCTTGCTTGAATCCACTAAATGGCGGGAAGCTATGCCCAGACGCAAATCATTCAGGTATTCAATATAATTTTTGCCGGTACGTTTTTTCATAAACCGGCTAAAGGAAACTTCCGACATATTGACGTAATTGGCAACATCCAGCAACCGGATCTCCTTCTGGTAATTATGATTCAAAAAGGTGATTACCTTCTGGATCCGCCGGCTTTCGGATGAATCATCCTGCTTATTGTACGAGCTGCTGCAAAGGATTCGGGAGTTTTCGTCCATGGAAAGTTCATACAGGATAGTCAGTAATTCCAGCACTGAATAAAAACCGTTTTGACCTTTGTTCAACATATCCAGCCTGTCTTTCACCTTTTCGATGACAGGCCTTGAAAACAGCATCCCTTTCTTTGCATTTTCGAACATAACAGAGACTGAATGAAACTGTTTTTTGTTCAATAAGCTTTCCAGGAATAAGTCTTTATGGAATTGAATCGTAATTTCATGGATCTCCCTTGATTCACAATGGAAATTCATCCATGCATGCTCCAGGCTTTCATTGCCTATCAGGCAAAGTTCCAGGTCATCAATCTCTTCAATGGAGTCACCGACAATACGATGTGCCCCTTTGGCATGCTCAATAAAATTCAATTCATATTCAGGATGGACATGTACCGGGTAGGAGAATTCCGATTTTGTCCGATTGAAAATGACAAAACAATCTTCGGTAGAAAGCGGAGTCACTTCACGGAAAACGTTTGATATTTGCATACGATTCGATTTAAGATATTGCAAATAAAGAAATTAATTGTTGAATATTTTTAAATATATTTATAAAAAAACATAACAACATAAAAATATCTTCATCGATTCAAAGTCAGGTAAACATGTAAAGGAATTGCTTATTTACTATTTCGTTCCAGGATGGCAGAACGTGATATTTTTCCCCAGCTTTTCAATACACCCATATCCCAATCCCCGGTAGACAAAGCCCGTGGCAATAACATGGAGCATGTTTCATTTTTGTCGGAGACAGACCACACAATCCAACTCAGCTTGTCACCTTCCATCCAATCGAGAAAAGCTTTCCATTCAGGTTGATCTATGGCTCCGTCACCGGAAGCATCCATCCCGGCACACTCTGAAACAAAAACAGGAATGCCTTTAGCTATGGCAGCGTCGGTGCGGTCACGCAGCCACTTTTTATGGGTACCGGCATAAAAGTGCATGGTGTACATGATATTTTTCTGATTCAGGATCGGATTTCCGGCAACCGAGTCAATGTCCTGGTCCCAATGGGAAGAACCGACCAATATCTGGTTGTCGGGATCAATGGACCGGATGGTGGAGATAAGCTCTTCCGAATATTGCTTCACCACTTTCCAGGAATAATAATCCGGTTCGTTCCAGATTTCGTATATCACATTCGGACAATCCTTGTACTTTCCGGCCATGCCTGTAAAAAACGTTTTAGCTTCAGCGGTATGCAATTTATGGCTATGGAAGTCGATTAGCACATAAATGCCTTGTTTGATTGCCCCATCGATGACATTCGACATACATTTCAATGCAAAGTCCGGGTTATCCAGGTAGCTATCGTCCAACCCGACACCCATGGATGCACGAATCACGTTGCATTTCCAGTCAGTAGCCAACCATGCCACTGCACTTTCATTGTAAAAGCGCGGCCACAGGTTATGCCAGCCTAAGCTTGCACCCCGTAATACCAATGGATTTCCATTTTCGTTGGAGAGTTGGGTTCCGACAACCTGCAGCTTGCCGTTTATTGCTACCGGGGAGTTATCGGGAATCTTGTGTTCAGAGGATTTTATCACTGAGAAACAGAGTGAAACCTGCATAAAAAAAATAAAAAACAGGGAGGATTTTTTTGTGATTGACATAGTAAGTAATTAACAATTAATGATTAGTAATTAACAATTAACGGATAGCTGACACGCTAGTACTCATTGGTTAACAAACAGGTCACTAAATATCTATGATACTTTAAGTGTATTCAATGTTTTCGAATGGAAAGCAGGAATGGATTCAACGACCATGAATGCGCATCATTAATTCGAAGCACATCCGGCTGTTGTGATACGGGCATTTCCAAAAACCGGCTTTATCATTGACATCATCCACTTCACCGGTATCAGAAACAGACCAATGCCATTCCCCTTTTTTTCTGTCCACAAGATTTTCTTTGATAAATTCCCATGCCGCCAGGGTGATACGGGCATACACTTCATCTTTCGTATGCTCATAGGCATTGAAAAAACCAACCATCGATTCAGCCTGTGGCCACCAGTCACAGTTTGTATCAACATGTCCTGTTGCATAGTTCTTTTCATTCCATATTGATCCGTTTGATTGCAGACCTTCGATTGCAGCATTTGCAATTTTCAACGTCACCACCTGTACTTTCCGTATCAGGTCGATATCGCCCAACACCTGCGCTGCCTCATCAAGCAACCAGGCAGCTTCAATATCATGGCCGTAGGAATGCAATGTCGATTTACAGTTCCAGTTCTCATCAAAGAACAGATCAAGGTGAAACGTTTGGTTGTTTACTATTTTGTCAAGAAACAACTCAATTAAATTCCGGAGTTGTTTTTCAAGTAACTGATTATCCCATACCCGCAACAAATTGGTATATGCCTCCAGAATGTGCAAATGCGTGTTCATGGTTTTCTTTTCATTGGCATCTTTTTCGCTCAGGCGCAAATCATCCAATAATACCCAGTCTTTGCTGTAGGCTTCGAAATAGCCGTTTGCGTCTGTATCGAAGCTATGTCTTTCAATCAGCAGGAAAAGCTCAATGGCTTTATTCAGTGAATCTTTATCGCCTGTAGCCCGACAAAATTCCACCAGCCCATACAGAAAGAATGCCTGGTTGTAAATCTGTTTTTTAGTATCAGAAGGACTTCCATCTGCATACAACTCCCAATATACCCCACCATTCTCATCATCGAAGAAATGATTAAAGATAAAGTCTTTTGCCCGTAAAGCATATTCGATATAAACCGGATTTTTAAAATACAAAGATGCTGCTGAAAACGTCCATAATATCCTGGCATTCAATACACCTCCCTTTGGGGCATTCGGGATCAGTTGATCTTTTCCGGTCATTTGTCCGTAAAAACCACCGTGTTTGACATCTGACATTTTATCCATCCAAAACGGAAGGATATTATGAGTTAATTCCTCTTTGAGTTCCTGTTTGAGTTGTAGAAGTTCGTATTTCATAATATATTCTGATAATTATACTATCCCTGCAGTTGAAACTGCCGGGATAGAGGAAACTTGAGTGTTGTTTCTATAACAACACTACATCCACGGTATAAGTTGCTCCGGCAGGCATGATTGGTATCACATTCCCTTCAATAACCTTTCCATCCAGCATCAGGGAAGCAACTCCTTTCATGACTCCATGAGGGTTTTTCACCTCAATCCGATAGGTAGCGCCTCTAAACTGACGGGTAACCGTAAAGCCCTTCCATTCCGGAGAGATACACGGGTTCACCTGCAACCCTTCATACGTTGGACGAATGCCAAGGATATACTGTGTAATGGCATAATAGTTCCAGGCGGCCGTACCCGTCAACCATGAATTTTTAGCTTCGCCCGGCAGAAAGGCATCTTTCCCTGCAATCATCTGCGCATAGACATATGGTTCAGTTTTATGCAGGTCACTTATTTCCTCGAGATAAGAGGGACATATCTTACGGAAGTACTCCCAGGCCCTGTCACCCCTGCCCTGTACCGTTTCACCAATCATTATCCACGGGTTGTTATGGCAGAAAATGCCTGCGTTTTCCTTGTATCCGGGAGGATAACTGGATATTTCACCGTATTCGATATAGTATTTTGTAAATGGCGGATTATTGAGGACAATGCCATGTTCGCAATCAAGGCGATCTTTTACCGAGTCAAGTGCCTTTGCGACCATCCCTTCTTCCAGGCCAATGCCAGCCATCGTGCACCAGCCATTCGACTCAATGAATATCTTTGATTCTTCGTTATCCTTTGACCCTATTTTATTTCCAAAATAGTCATATGCCCGGATAAACCATTCGCCATCCCAACCGTGTGCCTTTATGGCTTCCACCATGGTATCGATATGTTGTTGCGCACGTGCAGCTTCATCGACCTTGCCGATTGTCTTGCACAGTTCCACATAATCGCGACCGTATACGACGAAAAGCCCGGCAATCATTAAGCTTTGGGCCTGGCTTCCTTCCGACTTGTTCTCTGTTGTCTGGAAACTTTCATTCGGGTCGTTTGAGAAACAATTCAGGTTCAGGCAATCATTCCAGTCGGCACGTCCACTTAAAGGCAAACCAAGCGGTCCGAGGTTATTCACTACATGATCAAATGAGACGGTCAGATGGTGGAAAAGTGACACTTCCGTACCTTCCTCATTGTCGAAAGGTACCGGTTCGTCCAGGATGGTAAAATCACCCGACTCCTTGATATAGCTGGTCGTTCCCAGGATCAGCCACATAGGGTCATCGTTGAACCCTTGTCCGATTTCGTTATTTCCTTTCTTGGTGAGCGGCTGGTATTGATGGTAGCAACCCCCATCAGGAAACTGGGTAGAGGCAATGTCAATGATACGTTCACGGGCACGTTCGGGAATCTGATGTACAAAGCCCACCAAATCCTGGTTTGAATCGCGGAAGCCCATTCCACGTCCAATACCACTTTCGAAAAACGAAGCTGAACGGGAAAAACAGAATGTAATCATGCACTGGTACTGGTTCCAGACATTTACCATGCGGTCCAGTTTTTCTTCCCCTGAATGAAGCGTAAAAACATTCAAGAGCTTATCCCAATACACCTTCAATTCAGCAAGCGCCTCATCGACTTTTGCAGCCGTGTCAAAACGGGCTATTGTTGCTTTCGCCTTAGCTTTATTGATAATATTCTTACTTTCCCACTTGTCATCCTGCGCATTTTCAACATACCCCAGCACATACACCAACTCTCTTGTTTCGCCGGGTTGTAACACGACTTCCACATAATGGGATGCAATGGGCGACCAGCCGTGGGCTTCCGAATTACGCGGAGCACCTTCAAGTACCGTTTGCGGTTCATCAAAGCCATTGTACAGGCCAAAAAAAGTTTCCCTGTCGGTATCAAAACCTTGCATGGGTTCATTCACTGAATAGTAGGCAAAATGATCCCGTCGTTCTTTATATTCCGTCTTGTGATAGATCACCGAGTCTTCTATTTCCACTTCACCGGTAGAGAAGTTGCGCTGGAAGTTCTCCATATCGGAAGCTGCATTCCAAAGGCACCATTCAACGAACGAGAATATCTTGAGAGACTTGACTTCGTTTGTTGTATTTCTCAGGGTGAGTTTCTGTACTTCGGCCCATGTTTTCAACGGGACAAAATACAATGCTTCTGCCTCAACCCCGTTTTTCACCCCTTTTATGATGGTATAATTCATCCCGTGACGGCATTCATAGCTATCCAATTCGGTTTTACAGGGTTTCCATCCGGGGCTCCATACTGATTCCCCATCATTGATATAAAAATACTTTCCGCCGCTGTCCATTGGCACGTTATTATACCGATAGCGCGTGATACGGCGGAATTTGGCATCTTTGTAAAAAGAATATCCACCTCCGGTATTCGATATCAGACTAAAAAAATCTTCGTTGCCCAGGTAATTAATCCAGGGCCAGGGAGTCCGTGGATTGGTAATGACGTATTCACGCCGGCTATCATCAAAATGTCCGTATTTCATATTTGTTGAATTTAACCCCTTTCCCCAACGGGGATCAAGAGATATTAGTATTATTGATTATCCCTAACCCCTAAAGGGGAGTAAGAAGTATTGGTATTGATTACTATATTGACCTATTTCAAAATAAATATTAGAACCTAATCTAATTTATTTCCCCTTTAGGGGTTAGGGGTTCTTAAGGAATCACCTTAAAACCGACAGTTTTTACATCCTCTGAGTTACTGCCGACCATAACTTCAAAGTCACCGGGCTCTATCACTTTTTGCAGATCCGGGTTGTAATACGATAATTTATCGGGCGTTATGGCAAATGTGACTATCTTGCTTTCATTGGGTTGCAGGGCTACGCGGGTAAAGTCCTTCAGTTCTTTTATCGGACGGACGCCTGCACTTATGCGATCGTGGATATATAACTGGACAACTTCCTCGCCTGCCACTTTACCAGTGTTGGTTACCTGTACGGACACCTTTACCGATTGGGTTTCGGTAATTACAGCATTATCGATCGTTGGTTCACCGTACTTAAAAGTGGTATACGACAACCCATACCCAAAAGGAAACAATGGCTCACTCCCCTTGAAATTGATGTAACTGCGCATACGTGAAGGTTTGCGGCTGTAATAGCAAGGCAACTGACCGACTGATTTAGGAATGGTGACAGATAGCTTGCCGGACGGGTTTACCTTCCCAAACAAGACATCGGCAATGGCTGTACCGCCTTCCTGCCCGGGATAGAATACCTGAATAATAGCAGGAACATTTTCAGCCACATAATTAAAACTTAAGGGACGTCCGCCAAACATTAAGACGACGACAGGTTTACCTGTTTTAAGCAACATTTCAACCAATTTGTTTTGCTTACCAACTAAATCGAGGTTATCCCGGTCACCCAAATGGTTTTCACCCCATGCCTCACGGCTGAAAGCAACCGTTTCGCCCAACGCAAGCACCACAACATCACTTTGGGATGCGGTATTCACGGCTTCGTCCATCAGCTTCAGGTTCACATCATCGTCAACAGGAGTCAGTATCTCGTCTTTCCAGAATGAACTTTCTTCTTTAGCCAGCCGGCACCCTTCTGCATATAGGACATTAAACGTACCAGCCGCAACATTTTGTATTCCCTGCAGAACATCTACACCGTGACGGGGTTCGGCTGTATACCCGCCGAAATGAACGCCTTTTGCCAAAGGGCCTATCACTGCAACTGTTTTAAGTGAGGAAGCATTCAACGGCAACACATTGGAGTTATTTTTCAACAGCACCAACGATTTTTGGGCAACTTCCAGTGCAAGTGCCTTATGGGCAGGTGAATTTGTTACTGCCAGCATGTCAGATCCGCTTATATCCTTTGCTTCAAACATACCAAGCTTAAATTTAAGTGCCAGGACGCGGGTTGCAGATGCATTGATTAATTTTTCGTCTAACCTGCCATCTTTTACAAGATTCTCCAGTTCATCATAGGCTCCTGTCTTGAAACGAAGATCCTGATCAACTCCATTCTCAAGAGCGAGCTTAGCTGCTTCTGCAAATGAAGGCACCACTCCATGGGTACGATACATCTCATTGATGGCATCCTGATCGGATGTTATCAGGCCGGTAAATGCCAGCTTATCCCGCAGGATATTGTGCAACAACCATTTGCTTCCATGGTTTGGGATTCCGTTCATCTCGTTATATGAAGGCATAACACTCAAGGCTCCTGCCTTGATGCATTGTTCAAAAGGTTGAATTGGGTTATTCATCAAATCATACGGTGAGATATTGATCGGTGCAACATTCCGTCCACCTTCCGGCTGGCCATGTCCGACAAAATGTTTCAGGGTAGCTGCAACCTGATTGGCATCAGGCAGTCCATTGTGCCCCTGGAATCCCCAAACAGCTGCCTGACCACAGATAGCAGCCAGGTAAGCATCTTCACTATACATTTCTTCCGTGCGACCAAAACGGGGTTCACGCGCTAAATCAAGTACCGGTGAAAAGAGTTGTTTCACACCCCTGGATGAAGCTTCGATAGCAGTCGCCGAGAATACTTTTTCAAGCAAGGCAGGATCCCAGCTACATCCCAAAGCAATAGCCTGTGGGAATACAGTAGCACTATTTGCCATAAACCCGTGCAGCCCTTCACCAATGAACATTGGTGGTATGGGATGAGGCAAGGTATTGTTATAATGACGGATCGAATTTACCACATTCACATACACTGTTGGATCAAGGTTCATATCCAGGCCGATCCCACCAATGCCTGTTGGAAAGTTCTTCTTCAGGCTGTCAACATTCACTTCTCCACGCGAATTGACATAGTTCTTTATGTTTTCATACGAACTTATTTTCAGTTGGGAGATCTTTTCGGCAAGAGACAATTGCGATACAAGGTTTACAGCCCTTATTTCCGAAGTCTGGACAGCTTGCAGCATATTTTCAGCAGAAGCAAAAAACAAAAATACACCAAGCATTGGAATAAGGCAAATCTTCTTTTTCATATCAGTATATTCTGTATTTAAATCGATCAATTATTAATCTTATAAAAATAAAATATCAGTAGGCTGGCTACATTCAGAGACAATAATCAACAAGTTATTGAGAAGGTATGTACAAACAGTCTAACAGATTTATTTTCAAACATATCGTTTAATCCTAAGGACTAACAATCAACCTAAATCTTGTTGATAAAGTTATAAAGCAACCTTTGCTTCAATATGATTTTTCATTTTATTTCCGGTTCCGGCTGTAACGATACAGCTGAAACCGGAAATGATTGAGTCAATTTTCAACAACCTGTTTAATACCCCTTAGCTAAAATATTATTTCCTGAGCAGATTTAAATCATCCCCAATTTCTTTCATCTTTGTTTCATTCAATGGATAAATGAACATAAAGAGAACACCGAGCATTGTCCCTATGGCAGGGAAGAAACTCAACATCATGCGGATTCCGTTTTGTGCTGTTTCGGTTTGTACCACGTTGGCCTGGAAACCATAATATCCCAACAACCAACCAGCCAAAGCACCTCCAATAGTCCACCCGAATTTCTGGGACATAGAAGAAGCCGAGAATATAAGTCCCGTTGCACGACGTTTCGTTTTCCATTCGGAGTAGTCGGCAGCATCAGCATACATCGACCAGATAAGGGGAAGGGTTATACCGGCACATAAACTAATTAAAAATTGCATGACAAAGATCTGGGTGGTGTTGCTACGGTCTATAAAATAGAAGAAACCGCTTAAGATGGTCGCAATAAGCATGGCAGTCATAAAGGTACCTTTCTTACCTATACGGCTTGAAACCGGGATAGCCAGAACAACACCCAGGATGTTCGCAGCCTGTCCAAGCACGAAATACATGCTGCTAAGCGTGATGGTCAGCTTTAATGAATTAATCTGAAAGGCATCCTGTGTAGTAACGTAGTACTTGAAGTAATAAATGGCAGCCCCATCACGAATGGAATTAAAGAAAATAACTGCAACACCGGCTCCTAAGAGAATAAACCATGGACGGTTTGCCCAGAGATCCTTTAAATCATGTTTCAAAGAAGTTTTTTCAATGACCGGTTTTACTTTTTCCTTTGTCCATGAGAAACAGATAAAGAAGAATGCAATCGCTACCAGAGCGAAAACAATTGCTGCATATTGCCAGCCCATTTTAAGGTTGACTGCCCCACCATTCATTTTACTAAAAATGTCAACCAATGGTTCAGCAGCTGCCAACACCAACAAGCTGCCACTAAAGGCAAAAATCATACGATACGAAGCCAGTGTGGTACGTTGTTTGCCATCGGATGTCATAACACCCATCAGTGATGCATATGGCACATTGATGAGCGAATACACCATCATCATCAGGGAGTAAGTCACATAGGCATATACAATTTTACCGGTTGGTCCGAGATTTGGAGTAGAAAACATAAAAACACCCAGGATACCGAATGGGATCATCATCCAAAGCAGGTAAGGCCTGAATTTTCCCCAACGTGATTCTGTACGATCGGCCAGAATCCCTACAAAAGGATCAAAGGACGCATCCCAGATACGCGTTACTAAAAACATTGTTCCAACAACTGTTGCTGATATTCCGAAAATATCGGTATAGAAAAACATGAGATACATGGAGAAAAGTTTCCAGAACATCGATGCAGCAGCATCTCCGAATCCATAGCCTACTTTCTCTTTCAAACTTAATTTTTGAAAAGTCATAATGATTCTTTTGTGTTAGTAACGGTTTAAATTTAAGGATATAATACTATCAGTAGTTATACAGCGTAAAAGTATAATATTTAAATCAATTTTAAGGGTTTATATGTTTCTAAAGTAATACTCTTTTTGAAATTATTCTGGATTATTTGAATAATCGCAAGCAGAGCACATCATGAGCAGGGATAATAGCCTTCAGGGGTTTACGCGTATCACCGGTAATTTTATTCAACCATAAATCACGTAGTTTATAGAATTCCTTTCCGGTGGTATCAAGTGTCCTGTTCGAAAAAGAATCGGTCACAGTGAATGTTTTCCAATCCAGAGATATCGTTTTAGCGGATATGCTTCGATTCAACATAAACAAGGCCCATTGCCCATTCTTGAGTGGCTTCAACCATGTTTCCACACTATCCTTCACAGAATGCCTGAAACCCTGGACACCCAATGAATCCTGGTCAATGGCAATTACTTCCTTGTTTGCAAGTACACCTTGAGTCTCAGGAGTCATAGTACGGATATCGTTCCCGGCTACCAGCGGGGCAGTGAGCATGCACCACATGGAAAAATGTGCCCTGGACTCATTTAAAGGCATGCCATTGCCAACTTCCAGCATGTCCGGATCATTCCAATGCCCAGGCCCTGCATATTGCCTTAAACTGTCTTGTTTGTCGATAATCTGCATAACACCCCATGATTTCCAGGTTCCGTGATCATTGATACAATCGAAACAATTGTATATATCACCGGTTGTTCTCCAGAGATGCCCTACTTCTTTAGCCCACAGCCACGGTTTATTATTTCCCCATTCGCAAAGGCTGAACACAATCGGCCTGCCTGCTTCGTGCAAAGCATCACGCATAGTGGTATATGAACCTTCTGCATTTAGTTTATCGGTGTTACACCAGTCGTATTTTAAATAATCCACACCCCATTTGGCATACATCAATGCATCCTGGTATTCGTGTCCACGACCGGCAGGCCTGCCACCACACGTTTTATCACCTGCGCATGAATAGATACCAAACTTCAACCCCTTAGAATGGATATAATCGGCTAATGCTTTTATCCCTGAAGGGAATCGTTTCGGATCGGGTAGAATAAAACCAAGGCTATCACGCCCTACCTGCCAGCAGTCATCAATGACCACATATTCATATCCGGCATCTTTCATTCCTGACGAAACCATGGCATCAGCTGTTTCACATATCAGCACTTCACTTACATCGCAGGCAAATTTGTTCCAGCTATTCCAGCCCATGGGTGGAGTCTGTGCCAACTTATTAAATTTTTGAGCCTGAAGCGGTAACAAGGTGCAAAATGCCAGCGCTGTTAATAGAAATAATTTTGAGTTTTTCATTATGAGTAAATTGTATGGTTATAGAAAAGAAATTATATGGTTTTATCTTCAACCATCATTAATTAGTTTCCAACGTTATATGATTTGCGTCCAGGATCGATTTGTTCTTTCTCACCAGTTGTTTAATTGTTTCGACAGATGCTGCTGAACGAAATCCATCGGCGGGAGTATTCACACAATAGTCAAGCAATCTATCTATTGTCGAGGTAGCTACATGCATACGGGTATCGGAGGATGCATAGTAAATAAAGACTTTCCCATCTTCATCAGCTATCCATCCATTACTGAAAAGAACATTTGAAACATCTCCTACGCGCTCGGCATCAACCGGAGCCATAAAATAGCCTGCCGGTTCAGCAATTAGTTTCGTTGGATCAGCCAGATCTGTGAGATAAAGGTACAACACATACCGCAACCCTGCAGCACAGTTTCTTACTCCATGGGCTAAATGTAACCAGCCTTTTTCAGTTTTAATCGGATGTGGGCCTTCACCATTTTTTAATTCTTTGATGGTATGGTAATTCCGGTGATTTATGATGGTTTCTTCTTTTACTTCTGCATTTGTCATATCTTCCACCAATGCCCAGCCAATACCACCGCCACTGCCTGTATCAATAAAACCATCCTGAGGCCTGGTATACAAGGCATATTTTCCGTTGACAAATTCTGGGTGAAGTACCACATTCCTCTGTTGGCTCTTGGTTTTCAAATCAGGTAACCTTTCCCAAATTACCAGATCCTTAGTCCTGGCAATGCCAGCTGTTGCAACGGCAGCCGATAGATCTCCGGCTGGTGCTTCAGGATCCTTTCGTTCACTACAGAATACTCCATAAATCCAACCATCCTCATGGGCAGTCAGGCGCATGTCATACACATTTGTATCCGGGATTTCAGTTTCAGGGAGAGTCACTGGCTCATCCCAGAAACGGAAATTATCGATTCCATTCGGGCTTTCTGCAATAGCAAAAAAAGATTTACGGTCATTCCCTTCAACACGAACTACCAGCACATATTTTCCATTCCATTTCAATGCTCCGGCATTCAGTGTTGCATTTACGCCTATACGTTCCATGAGGTATGGATTCGATTCTGAATTTAAATCATAACGCCAGGTTAAAGGAGTATGATCTGCTGTTAGAATTGGATTGACATATCGGGTATATACATTATTCCCGCTTAATGATTTTTCATTTTTTCTACTAATCAGTTTTTCGTGGTTCGCTTCAAGATTCTCCAAAGCTTTCATAAATTTATCCATAATCTTTATATCTTTAATCAATAATATTCTGAGTTCTATTTTATTTCCTTAACAACAACATTCAACCAGAGATCCTTTAATCATATAAACCAACTGATACTGTATTTATGTTATCTTGTGCCAATCCTGTTATTTTTTTGTTTCAACCTGTAAAATGACTGGATTCACCTCAGTTGATTGCATTTTCAGGATAGCAGGTATCATTCCTACGGAAGTTGCCTTTAATGTAATATCACCAGCATGTTTGGTTGTTTTTACCAGCACTTGTGCATACCCGTTAAAGAGTTTACGGCTCCAGGTTCCAGCGGGATATTGTACTTTTATTGTACCTGGATTCGTATTCAGTTCTTCCCACTGCACTTTCTTCACAAGCGGTTTCCCGACAAATACGACTGTATTTATCCCATTGTGAAGCAAATCATTATCCAGTTTATAAACGCAGTCAGGTTCCTTTCGTTTCAAGTCCGGAAGCAATAACTTTCCGTTTATATACACCGATTGACCTATAGTTAAATCTTTCGAATAGAAAGTAATGGCTTTTTTATCACACAAAGAATCCAGGTAAAATGACCCACGAATAAATATGAATTTGCCGGCCTCATACTCACCATATCCTTTTTGAAAAGCCTTTGACCAGCCTGATTCGGCTTTACCTTCAACATTATCAGGCAAATACTCGCTATTATCCGATACCTTATAAGATAGGTCAACGATATTCAGCCTGTCAACACCATCTACGAACTGTTCCGGTTCATGTGAAGCCGGATCTCCATTTCCTACTCCGATTATTTTACCTGGACCGATCAATGAGAATGTTATTTCATTATTGGCTGTTGTCACCAACCTATTCTTCAAATCATTTAGCTGCACTTTAATAATGGCTACATCACTTCCATCGGCAATGAGTTGTGTACGATCAGAAGACAGGGCTAATTTCGCAGGGACATCTGTTGTTTCAATTTGTTCAGATACGATCATTTTTCCTTTTACAGTTCCCTTTGCCAAAAGTGTTCCGGGCATATAAACCACATCCCAGTCAATATGACCATTCACCGGCATTTGTTTTTTGCCGAGTGATTTCTTATTCAGTACCAGTTCAACCTCTTCGGCATTGCTGTAAATAGTCACCTTTATGGTTTTTCCTTCGCTCCCTTTCCAGTTCCAGTGAGGCATGATATGCATAACCGGTTTATTTCCCCACCACGCTTTCAGGTAATAAAAAATATCTTTAGGGAAACCGCATAAATCCACAATTCCAAATTGAGAGTTTACTGCCGGCCATAATAGAGGATTTGCTTCCCCCCGGTAATCAAAACCTGTCCAGAAAAACAATCCGGATAGAAATGGCCGTTCAGCATAGAATTTCCAACCCGATTCAGTTCCAACATTCTCAGGCATACGGTTGGTTGCAGCCATGCGTCCATTTACTTTATCATCTGAATACACACCCCGGGTTCCGATTGTATTGCTCTCTTCCGTACCAATCCCGCATTGTCCGGGAAATTTCGTATGATGTTCATCAATATTACCCTGAACAATATAATTATACCCCATGACTTGTGCTATTTTTCCACTGCCATTGTCCCAACCACCGGATACAGCAACAGTGAATGCCCTGGAAGAATCAATTTTTTGTGCAAATTCCTGCATGGTTTTAGTTATCCATACTCCTTTTTCATTGCCTTCTATAGCCCATTCTTCATTCCCTAATGACCATAGGATAACACTTGGATGATTCCTATCGCGAACCATAAAACGTTCGAGCAAATCAAAATGCTCCCGATTGATTCCCATTAACCTGTTTTCATCCAATACAAGCATTCCAAGCCTGTCGCATATATCAAGCAACTCGGGGGTAGGCGGATTATGGGATGTTCTGATAGCATTGCTTCCCATCTCTTTGAGTTTTTTTACCCTGAATTCATGCAATGCATCAGGAATGGCCGTACCTACGCCTGCATGATCCTGGTGATCATTTGTTCCTTTTATTTTGACACTTTTTCCGTTCAGGAAGAACCCCTTGTCAGGATCAAATCGAACGGTTCGTATCCCTATTGTTGTTACATAAGAATCAACAACATGCCCTTCAGAAAGGATATTTGTCTTAAGACTGTACAAGTAAGGATTATCCAATGACCAAAGCGTAGGATTTTCTATTTTGATTTTTTGATACCATGTTCTATCCAGATTTCCCAGCATCGTGATATTTTCCAGCGTTGTTGAAACAACCTGTTGGTTGTTAGCATCCAGAAGAATCTGGACTATGGCAAAACTGACCGGATGATCGTTTTGATTTTCAACCTTTGTGCGGATAGTCAATTGTGCATCATTCGCATTAATTTCAGAAGTTACAAAAGTGCCATTGTTTGATACATGGAGCCGGTTTGTTTTATTAAGCCAGGCATGGCGGTAAATGCCTGCCCCCTCGTAGTACCAGCCTTCTTCCATGCTGGCATCTACACGTACAGCAATCGTATTATCCCCGCCGTAATTCAGGTAATCGGTAATATCATATTCTGAAGAGGCATAGCCGCTTTTTTCATTCCCCACATAGAACCCGTTGACCCATACGATTGAGTTACGATGAATCCCATCAAACTGGATGCTTATTTTCCGGCCTAAATCGGACGTAGGTATGGTGATCTTCTTACGATACCATCCCACTGATGTTTCGGGATATTTCTGACCAATGGTACGATACCCATGGCTATGGCTTGCTGATGATGAAAAGGGCAACTCTACTGCCCAGTCATGTGGCAGATCGACCTCACGCCATGTACGGTCTTCAAACTGTGCTGCAGAAGCCCCATCACCATATCCGGTTTTTGCAAAATACGTAAAGTATCCGGTACCTGAATTAAAATCTTTTGAACTATCCGTAGCATTTCCG
>Ga0302286_10001345_pt1 | contig 18408 bp, 11 predicted proteins | sample III_Fen_E2_3_FD_198765 | JGI IMG/M metagenome (GOLD analysis project Ga0302286, IMG submission 198765) | Peat permafrost microbial communities from Stordalen Mire near Abisko, Sweden - III_Fen_E2_3 | ecosystem: Environmental > Terrestrial > Soil > Wetlands > Permafrost | place: Sweden: Abisko...
TGAAGGCCATGAGGAAAGACTCAGCAAACTGGCATTTGGAACTGTTGGATATAAATACCATCTATCAGGAGTTTTCTCCTTTTATTGCGGATAATATCATGTATTTCAGCAGCAACAGGCTTAGCCCCGGACAGGCAGCAACTACCGGAACTACCGGAAATAAATACGACCGGTTGTGGCAGGTGCCACTATCACAAATTCATGCCATTCCCCGTTCTACCATCGAAGCTATTACAAAGCGTGAATATCCCATGAAATCGGATAGCAGCCAATATCTGGCAAATGTTGATTGGTATAACGAAAAGAATAATTTTATGGATAAGCTTTTCTTTGCCACAGATAGCGGGAATGTGATTACGCTGGTGAAAGGCATGGAAGACATCAGGTACAATGTTGGAGCAGTCTCTGTAGATAAAAACAATCATTTTTATTTTTCTGCCAACTATCCGAATTCCGACCGCAGAGGGATAAACAGGCTTCGTCTGATGGAGGGGTTCATCACTCCCCACGGAACAATGAAAACCAAGACTCTGCCTTTTGGGGATCCCAGGTTATTCACCGTCATGCATCCTGCTATCAACAAAGATGGTACTTTCTTGGTGATCAGCAGCGACAAGCCGGGTAACAAGGGATGTTACGACTTATACTACACCCAGCGCAAGGATATGAAACAACCCTGGGATACTCTAACGTCATTTGGAAAGAATATTAATACGGCAGGCAATGAGGTCTTTCCAACCATCACATCCGACGGTTTTTTATACTTCAGCAGTGATGCGTTGCCCGGACTTGGGGGGCTTGATATATACCGGATCTCATTGCAGGATGCCATTGCAGGGAAAGGGGAACCTCAACATTTAAGCTATCCGGTAAACAGCCCCAGTGATGATTTTGGATGGACTCAGGATGAAACGACAATAAACGGGTATTTTACGTCCGACCGGTTGAATAACAACAACAATATATACAGTTTTTCTTACAAAGAGCCGACAAAAATGCTATCGATCGATAATAAGGTGATGAATAGGGAAACCATGCAGCCCATTGATGGTGCTACCTTGTTTTTGTATAATAAAAAAGACGGTAAGATTTATATAGCCAAAACCGATAAGGAAGGTAAATACCGTTTCGAGGTGCCCGATGCAAAAGACGTAATTGTCAAAGCTGTGGGAAAAGGGTTTGCCAGTTTCTGTTTGCCTGTCAATGCCGTAAATATCTCCCAGGTCTCCGATACGGTTATTAAAGCATCGAATAGCTTCTCCATGGAAAAATTGAAGATCAATTATGCCTGGAAGCTGGACGTTATGTACTATGACTTTAATAAATCGGATTTAAACGCCGCTACCCGCTTTGTCCTGGATAGTTTAAGCCATATCTTGAAGAAATATCCTATTTCGGTAGAGATAAGTTCACATACCGATAGCCGTGGTACGGTGGAGTATAATGACAGGTTGTCACTTCGGAGGTCGCAGGCAGTAGTAAATTACCTGGTCGGGCAGGGTATTGATTCCACCCGATTGATAGCAAAAGGTTATGGCAAAAGCAAATTATTAAACCGGTGTGTCGATGGAGTGCCATGTACCGATCAGGAGCACCAGGTGAACCGCCGTACGGAGGTGAAGGTAATTGATTACAATGTGGATCAAAAATCAGCATTGGATGATATTGACCCCGATAAGTTTAAATCCGGTGATGTGGTGAATAAAAAAGCGTTGCCTCTTGGTTTCTTCAATGAATGCGATCCTTCTTCCTCTCAGGGAAGTGAATCGGATAAACAGGTAGTACCGGCTAAAAAGGAATAAGTCTAAGTTCCAAGACATACATAATTTAATCTCCAGGCCTCTTTATTGGCCAGGATTAAAGCCTTATTACCCAAGGTTAAAACCTTATTGTCCAAAATTAAGACCTTATTACCCAGGGTTAAAACCTTGGGCAACAATATCGGTCATATTACGGCATTTACCGCTCAACAAATGCCGTAATATGACCGATGTTGTAGCAACGGAATTTATTCCGTTGTTGTGATTGTATCCACGGAATTCATTTTGTTGATATAAATGTATCCATGAAATTTATTCCGTTGAAATAGTGGTTTATTTCCCCAAATCCCCAAATCCCCATCCCTAAATGTAAATGTCTGACCTCACGTACCGTAAATGTACCGTTGGTATGTACCGGTAATGTACCGACGAAAAAAATTACTATATAGCTCTCTACCTGTATTTTTGCATTCGATATTTTAATTGGATAGTATGTGTTGTGTTCGTTTTTATTCCGGGAAAGTAAAAATGGTCAATGACTAAATAGTTTTAAACTTCTATTGATAATAACCTAACTAACGTGCTTGTAAAATATATAGAGTATGTATAAATATTTAAATATAACATCCAATATGCAGGAAATGATGGTTATGATGAAATCATTGCCGGTTTGCACGACGATATTTGACAAGAACGGCACATTGATTGATATTAATCAGCTTGCCATAGACTTTTTGCACATAAAGACGATTGATGATTATAAAACCAAGCGACTGAGAATCTTAAATGATTGCGATTACCTGGTTTCCATTATACATGAATTAAAAACCGGAAGAATTGTCCGCAATAAAATCTATCAACTGAAATATCCGGATTCAAGTCTATCGGTGATCAGCTTTAGTGCCTGTATGCTCAACGGGACCAACGATTTGTTTTTGTTCCAGTTCTTTGAACTGACTGCTTCCTGGGATGAAGTTATGCCTAAACGTAAACAAAAAGGTTCTAAGGTGCTCCAGCAAATCAGCAAGATACAGGAGAATAAACATAAACTGGCGATTCATAAGTTGTTTGGCGATCAGGCTATGAAACAACAGATGTTTCAAAATTACCTGGATGAAGATAAAATTGAAGAGCTCTCTCAAAAATATCCGCTATTGACGTATACTGAGTTAATCGTGTGCGGACTAATTGCTCTGAAAATGTCTACCGATGAAATTGCTATGCTGACAGGCAGATCCATTAACTCGATCTATGTGATTAAGTACCGTATATTTAAAAAGTTCGATCTGAATTCTTGCAAAGAGTTGTATCAGATCCTTATAACAGAATATGAGCCTGCGTAAATAAAAAGGTAGTATAACCTGAATGCCTGTAGGAAGCAGAAGGATGATCCACCGAGTTTTGTTGTTCATTTGACCCGGAGGATAATACGAATGTACCTGCTGTTTACTATTGAAAAATAAATTTCTGTTTGTTATGAAAAGTGGAGGGTGTCCCTGAACCTTGACAGCCTCCACTTACTTTTTTAATTACTAATTACTAATTAAAAATTAAGAGTTAAAAATCAGTAAGTTGCAGATATGTAATCTTATATAGATGAATAAATAGAGTATTAAATATTTGCGATTACTGAATGTTGGAAAAAAATATTTAATTCTTCCGGTTGCTTGAGCAACAGTTAAAGTAAAAACAGAAATTCAATGAAAGTTTCGAAGAATCATATCACTTTTCAGTATAGGATAGGATCGGCTTTATTGCTATTCTTTGTTTTAGTAACGGGCGATCTGTTTGCCATTGATTATTACCAGCGTCAATCGGGTAACTGGAATAATCCAACCACCTGGACTACCTCAACTTCCTGGCCACATACCGCGAATACGGGTACTTACCCACAGGCCGGTGATAATGCACATTTAGCCAATAATGGTATTACGGCAACCATTACTCTCACTGCAGATGCCCAATGTGCAAATTTAATGTTCGACAATTCATGTACCGCAAGTGTCATTGCAATGGGAAATTATGATCTTATTGTCATCGGCTCCTGGACGACTGACTGGGGTTGTTCTGGTACCATTACACAAGGTTCCGGCTATTTGCAGATAAATGGTGGTGTTGGTACCATCTCTCCTACTTTTAATATTGCTGAAACTGTTTCAAACTTTAGGGTCGGTTCCACCTCTTTTACCAAAGCAGGAAATGCTGTTTTAACTGTAACATCCAACTATGATTATAATTGCTATAAATCTTCAGTACCCACCGGCATGAATGCAGGCAGTGCGGTGAAGTATCATGCAACCCCCTGCAATCCTTCGTTATCAACGACTTCCCTGACAGGTTTTGGAAATGTCTGTACAAACACTACATCGAGCTCCAATTCGTTTACACTATCCGGATTATCGCTTACTACAGCACCTGTAACTGTTGCTGCATTAACCGGCTTCACCTATTCAACTGCAGCAGGAGGCCCGTATACAACTACATTATCTCTTTCGCAAAGTGGAGGTCCTTATTCACAAACCATCTATGTGCAGTTTACTCCCAAAGATGCCGTTTCGTACAATGGCAATATTGTTGTGGCAGGCGCAGGGGCTTCTGCTATCCAGGTAGCTGCTGCAGGCAGTGGTGTTGGATCCGTATCTCCTACTGTAACAACACCCACTTCTGCTAATATAGGCTCAACAACTGCAACTTTAGGGGGTAATATCACGGTCGATGGCTGTTCTTCGCAAAGCATCACCGAGAGAGGCATTTATTATAGCACAACGAATGGTTTTGCAAATGGTACAGGGATTAAAGTGTCTGAAACCGGTACCTTTGGAACGGGTGTTTTCACTGAAAATGTAACAGGGCTATCAACTTCGACAACCTATTATTATAAGGCGTATGCCACGAATAATGGCGGTACCGCATATTCTGCACAAGGAACCTTTAATAATAACCCCATGACTTATTATTCTATGCAATCCGGTAACTGGTCTTCTCCTTCGACATGGACAACTGCCGGATGCGGTGGTACAATAAATACCGGTACATACCCCGGGTATGGTGATAATGTTGTCATTTGCCAATCACATACGATTACCGTAAATACAACCGGTCTTTCCTGTAATAATCTGGATATGACTGCTTATCAGGCTCAGTTAACACTGAATAATGACTTTTCAATTAATGGGATCTTAACAGTAACGAATCAAAGCTCGGTGTTGGTGGGTGCAAGTAATTTGACTGTGAACGGAAATTTTTCTATCTCAGGGTCTAATAGCAATATTTCATGGAGCAATGGAAATGTGACTGTTTGCGGTAATTTGTCTTATTCCTATACTTCAGGGGTAGTTGGGCTGAATTGCACGGGTGCAGGATGGCTCATTCTTAGCGGTACTTCTAAAACCGTTACTGTAAATAATGCATTGAGTATACCCCGGTTGAAACAGTCAATCACTGGTTTTACAAAAGCAGGAGGAGGTACGTTGACCATTTCAACGGTATTCGATCAGTATTGTGGTCCGGCTGTACCATCAGGAGTTGTAGTTGCAATTCCCGGAAATACCCTGAACTCTGCCTGTAATCCAAATAAGACTTTTAAGTCCTGTACTTCAGGGGATTGGAATATGCTTTCCACCTGGCAACAATCCACTGATGGAGGTACTACCTGGGTGGCTGCTACTGCTTCTCCCATTATTACGGATGGGGCTGTCACTATTCAAAGCGGGCATACCGTGACACTTGGATCATCTGCCGCTGCCAGCAACTTAATTATTAACGGATCCTTATGTCTGAATACGTATGCATTGACAGGCACAAATATTTGTAGGGTTGCTTCCGGAGGTACCTTGCTCATAGGGGGCGCCTCTAATTTTCCAACCGGATTCAATACTGTTACATTGAGCCCGGGCAGTACGGTAAATTACAATAATGCAGGGGATCAGACAGTTTTTCCGATTACCTACAGCAATCTTATTCTCTCAGGATCAGGTTCGAAAACTACTTGCGGAGTTACTGTCTCCGGTATTCTTTCGTTGGAAGGTACTGCGGCTACCACCGCAACAATAGTGTCCAATGTATTGAGTACCACGTTGCAATACAAAGGATCTTCAAGTCAGGCCTTGACTGATAATGTCCTGTTGGGGAATAAAGCAAGCAATCTCACGATTGATAATGCTGCAGGTGTAAGCCTGAATACCGATTTTATTGTCAATAATATTCTCACCGTAAATCCAGGTACTGCTTTAACTATTCAGCCTGCAAAAATCCTGACTGTGGGTGGAAGTGTGGTAAACCTGGCAGGTAGTCCGGGTATTGTTATTAAGGCCAGCCCTACAGAACCTAATGGATCGCTCATTTTTCACAATGCAGCGACTTCGCCTGTGTTGGCTACCGTGGAAATGTATTCCAAGGCCTGGAAAGCTTATCCAGGACAAACCTACCAGTACCAATGGCAATTCTTTGGAGTCCCGGTTTCTTCAATTGAAGCTAATCCAACTTTTAATGGATCGTGGCTTCGCCGGTATGATGAGACCCTGGATGTCCCTACAGGAAAATGGAATGCACTCACAAATACTTCGGTCCTGACGCCTTTTACCGGATATGAAATAACGCAGGATGCTGCCAGGACCATTGCTTTTCACGGACAGCTGGTAAACAAAGATACCACGATTACCTTAATTTGTACCACCGGAGTATCGGATGAAGGACAACATGTGTTGGCAAACCCTTATGCGGCAGCCATAGATATCCGGCAATTAACCTTCGGGACTAATACAGAAGCTACCATTTACCTGTTCAATACCGGATCCTTTCAGGAATGGTCGACGAATTCAGGCGATTCCACTTATAGTACTGCCTCTACTACAGCCGGCCAATATATTGCCATACCTCAAAGTTCTGCCGGTATCGGATCAATTCCCTATGATATCCCATCCATGTCAGGTTTCCTGGTTAAAGCAACCTCCGAATCTGCCAGTGGCAGCCTGACCATCCCCTACAATTCTGTGTGTACAAAGAATGTCAGTCTCCAACGGGTTAAACAGATCAGTACATCTGCTTCAGACAAAACATACCTGAAAATAGCTGTAAAAAGTAAGCAATATGCAGACTGCGTGTGGCTGATTAATCAACCCGGTGCCACACACGGTTTTGATAATGGTTGGGATGGATATAAGATATTCGGCTCAGTCGGAACGCCTCAACTGTACGCTTTGGAGAATGGTGAAAATTTCCAGGTAAGCACCTCAGGGGATTTCAGTAATACATACCTGGGTTTCCTGGCCGGTGACGATACGGAATATAGCTTTACGTTTACGAACAGAAACCTGGGTAACTACTATGCCGGGGTTTATTTACTCGATTTACTGGAGAATAAAACGGTGGACATAACACCGGACAGTTCTCATTATAGTTTTACTGCCCAACATTCGGACGCACGGACCATCCGGTTTAAAATTGTTGCCATTCCTCAAGGAAATGACACCCTGAATAATCCAACAACTATCCGGGTGTTCAGTTCAGAACGTACCATCTTTGTAAATAATCACGGGAATACGATTGGAAATTTGTTGCTTTATGATGTTTCCGGTAGATTGATGAATGTTATTCCTTTTGGAGCTAAATGCATTTCTTCCATTCAAACATCTTTTCCAACCGGCGTATATATTGCAAAAGTTACCACTCCGATTTTTACTTTCTCGGAACGTTTAATATTACACTGAGGGTTTATCTCTCATACCTATCTCAAAAGCATCTATTTCTCACCGGATTGTCGATGGTTGATTATTACGCCATTTAAAATCAACTTCCTGTCAATGAATAATCTCCGTTTACGTACTTCTTTTCCAGTGAATAGCTAAGTATAATCCAAAGGGAATAATATAAAGAATTATTCCCTGAAATATTTACAATGCGTGCAACTTAAACAGGATCGATTCCTCTTTTTTTCTCCATCATCCTGATATACTTCATAGGGGGTTGCCTTAGGGTTGCCTGGGGGTTGCGAGGGGGTTCGGAGGGGGTTCGGAGGGCTAGAGCCCACTGAACCCCCTCCGAACCCCCTGCCAACCCTCTCTGAAGTCCCTGTATACCTAAAATAAACGGAGTAAAAGTTTGGTGGGGAGGGAGGGAATGAAGAAGCAGAAGATTGTAAATTTCATGTTGGGATATTCCTGTCGGCAGTATAAATTGACAGAGGGTGGCTTTTGCTGTCAGGAAGATGCCTGTTGGGGATAAAAAGATACAAAGCATGTTTAGACGAATGCAAAGCAAGTACAGATTGAAAGCTCATAGATGTGTTGCTGGTTGACATAAGGCCATAAAAAAACCCTCCTAATCATAAGATTAAGAGGGTTTTTGAGTACCCGAAGCGGGACTTGAACCCGCACAGCCGTGAAGCCAAAGGATTTTAAGTCCTTCGTGTCTACCATTCCACCATCCGGGCCTGATACTCTGAAATAAAAAGAGCGAAAAACGGGACTCGAACCCGCGACCCCGACCTTGGCAAGGTCGTGCTCTACCAACTGAGCTATTTTCGCAAAAATGTATCTTGCTTTTCTCTCAAAGCGGCTGCAAAGATACGTTTTATTTTTAAATCCCGAAATATTTAATGGAAAAAAGTTCAGCGCACACCGATTCTTGCCCGTTTTTCCTTTGATTTGAGTGAATTGGCAACGAATCAGAAAGCAAAAAGGGTTTCCTTGAATATCTCACTGACTGTCGGATGCGGGAATACTACTTCCTGCATTTCACTCAGGGTCATTTCCTGCTCAATGGCTATGCACGCCCCATAAATAATTTCACTACCCGGGTTGCCAAGCATGTGGACTCCCAATACCTCCCCATATTTTTCACCAATCAATACCTTGCAAATGCCTGTGCCACCTTCATTCTCTGCCACAAAACGCCCGGCATATGCCATTGGCAGTTTGGCTACCTTGAAGGCAATGCCCTTTGCTGTGGCGGATTCCTCCGTTTCACCGACTGTGGCTACTTCCGGATTGGTATATACTACTCCCGGGATAGCGTTGTACCGCATGCGGTCTTCACGGCCCGAAAGGTTGTTCACCACTACTTCCCCTTCGCGCATGGCAGTGTGTGCCAGGAGTGAAAAGCCTGTCACATCACCGGCTGCATAGACATTGGGCACATTGGTACGCATTTTTTCATCAGTCTTGATACCACCACGGTCGAGCTCCACGGCAAGGTTTTCAAGTCCGAAGCCTTTGGTCACCGCTTTGCGTCCCACACTTACAAGAATCTTCTCACCCTCTACGGTGGATGTCTGTCCGTCCTTCTCGAACGTAACTGTATTCCCTTCCACCTTTACCACCTTGGCCTGCAGGTTGAACTCAATGCCTTTTTTGGTGTAGATGTCACGAAGCATGGCTGAAAGTTCGCTGTCAATGCCACCGAGTATTTCAGGAAGCATCTCAACAATGGTGACTTTTGAACCCAGGCTGTTGTAGAAACTGGCAAATTCCATTCCGATCACGCCACCTCCGATAATCACCAGCGAAGCCGGCAGTTCTTTCAGGTCGAGGATTTCACGGTTTGTCAGGATGATATCACTTACCTGTTCCAGTCCGGGGATAGGAGGGATAAAAGCTTCCGATCCGGTGCATACCAACAGGTTCGTACCCGTATACGTTTCGCCGTTGCAGGTAATTTCAATGCCGGCAGATGTTTTTTTCTGGATCATGGCATCTCCGTTAACCACAGTGACCTGGTTTGATTTCATCTTGGATGCGACTCCTGCCACGAGCTTGCGCACTGTTTTATTTTTACGGGCAAGGATTTTTCCATAATCGAAATGGATATTGTCACCGTAAATACCGTATTTATCGCCATGGAGGGCGTTCTCGTACATTTTTGCACTGTAAAGCATAGTTTTGGTCGGGATGCACCCTTCGTTCAAACAAACGCCTCCCAGAGCCTTTTTTTCAAACAGGACAACTGAAAGTCCATTATGTCCTGCACGTTCTGCTGCCACATACCCGGCAGGACCACCGCCAATAATCATTAAATCGTACATATTCATTAATTTATAGAATTCATTAAACGTTTTATATCCATAACAATTTCATTGGGAAATTGAGATGCAAAGTTATTATTAAAATGTATATTTTAATAAATAGAAACAAAAATAGTTTTACCACCCCATGAATCGATAAAACTATTTTTTAAAATTGATATGTCATTCAACAGTGCAGGCACCGGATGCATGCATGTGATATTATCCTGCTATCTCGCCATCAAGGTCCCACAGATCTTCCCAACCTTTGGCCGACTGCCACAGGAAAACCTGTCCCTTGATCAACCGGCATTGCTTGTCGATGCCGGATATGGCTTCCATTTCCTGTGCGGTCAATGGTCCTTCGGTAATGCCTTTCAGGTTGTTGTACATCTTATCGGTTTTCACGGAAAAAGGTATTGTTATCTGTCCGCGTTGTACGGCCCATTTCAGGCAAACAACAGCCGGGTGAACCTGCAACCGTTCAGCGATAGCCACTATCACAGGGTCTTCCATATCCACTGTATCTTCGGGTGTTTTATCCCGTTCAGGGCGACCCGGGGAACCGATCGGGCTGTATCCGATCACCTGCACCCCGTTGTCAATCATGAATTTGTACAGTTCCGGCTGCTGGAAGTGGGGGTGAATCTCCATTTCATTCACAACAGGCTTAATGGTACAGTCGCGTAAAATCAGTTTCATTTTGGGGATAGTCACATTCGAAGTCCCAATGTTTCTGACTAATCCGTTTTCCACCAGACTTTCCATTTGTGCCCAGGTATTCATATACTCTTTGTGGATATAGGGCACAGAGTTTGGCTGACGGGCAGTCACATCGCATTTTGGGGCATGGAAGTTTGGGAAAGGCCAGTGTACCAGGTACAGGTCAAGGTAATCGAGTTGCAGGTCGGACAATGATTGCTTGCACGATTCAACCACCTGTTTGTGTTTATCATTCCAGACCTTGGAGGTAATCCAGAGTTCCTCACGGGTAACAATCCCTTCGGCAAATACTTCCTGCAAGGCTTCCCCGATTTCTTTTTCATTGCCGTACACCGATGCGCAGTCGATATGACGATATCCCATTTCAATAGCTGTTTTTACGGCATTTGCAATGGTCCGTGCATCATAGTTGTCGGAACCGAATGTCCCCAACCCGATAACCGGTATCTTAGCCCCGTTGTACAGCGTTTTGGACGGTACTTTTTTTGAATCTATTGGTTGCATAATATTTAGAATTAAATCAACCCCTAACCCCTAAAAGGGAACTAAGTCGAGTCTTTGAAAGCTGTTGTAAAACTTATAGACAAAGCAACTTTATCCCCCTTTAGGGGTTAGGGGTAATTTTTTATTATTTTATTTCTTCATCAAAAACAACTGCTACCTTCCCGCATTTCCCTTCGGCCATCAATGAATAGGCTTCGGCTGCTTTATCAAGGGTGAAGCGGTGTGTTACAAGATCTTCAGGATGTATACCCCAACGAACCAGGCGTTCAACCAGTTCTTCCATTTTCCAGATAGAGGTTACCCATGAACCGTAGATGGTCTTCTGGTCGTGGATAATATCCGGGCTTGGGTTGAATTCTACCGTTCCACCTTCGCCGATCATCACCATCTTACCCCATTGGCGGGTTGCACGGATACACAGCTGGCGACCCGAAGTATGACCTGAACAGTCCACAGTTTTTTCAAATCCTTTACCGTTGGTCTCAGCCATGACTTTTTCCAGGGTATCAGGACCCGAGACATAAACTTCGTCGACCAGTCCAAGGTCTTTGGCAATCTGGCAACGTTCGGCCACTGTATCCACCCCGATCAGGCGTTGGGCACCCATGGCTCTGGCAAGCATCAGGGCAGCCAGTCCCACAGGACCCAATCCGGTAACAAGGACTGCATCATTCCCGTTAATGCCAATTTTTTCCAGGCCTTCGTAGACGGTACCAAAACCACAGGCAACCTGTGCACCATCGGTATAGGTCAATTCGTCGGGAAGCAATACCAAATCTTTTTCCTCGGCAATCATATATTCGCTCATACCCCCGTCACGTTGCCAGCCATATGCGGCACGTGATGGACTTGAGCACGAAATCATATATCCGCGGCGGCAATCGTTGCAACAGCCGCACCCTGAAATATGGTACACTACCACGCGGTCACCCTGTTTAAACCGTTTCATACCCGGACCACAGGCAATAATCTGTCCGGCAGGTTCATGCCCTGCTATCTTATTCTGATATCCTTCAGGGCCTTTTCCCAAGTGTTCGCGGTATATTGCCCGGATATCACTGCCGCAAATAGTCGATGATTTTACTTTAAGGAGAACTTCACCATGCCCGGGTGTAGGAAATTCTACATCTTTGAAGATTACTGTGCTGTTTCCCGGTAAAAAAGCACCTTTTGATTTTAGTGTCATTGGTCGTTATAAGTTTTAAGAGTTTGAATGTTTGAAAGTTTGAAGAGTTTGAAGGGTTTGAGAGTTTGAAGGGTTTGAAAGTTTGAAGAGTTTGTGGGATTTAGTGGTTGAAAAGTAAATCATTGAAACAGGAAAATTATTTTAAAACGATAAACGTCTATTCAACCAACAACCCTTTAAACTTTCAAACTCTCAAACTCTTCAAACCCTTCTATGCTTCAGCATGGAGTCACACCCTTCTTGAGAAGGATGTTCCCGTATTTAGCGGTTTCACCTGTCATTACTACGGCAAATACTGTTTTGGTACGTTCGTAGAATGCAAAGCGATCGATGCGTTCAATAGAAGGGGCATTCGGGTTTGAGATATGAATGCTTTTCAGGTACGATGCTTCCACCGCAGGATCAAGTTCATCGCCTTTAACGGCAGCCATCATGACCAACGGATGAGGTACATAGGCATCCAGTTCAAACAGCGGCAGGATAGCAGCAAGTAATTCGGGGATACCCAGGCCATCTGCCCGCAGTACACGGCCATTAAATGATTCGCCAGGGAAATGTGCATCAGCCAGAATGATCTCATCACCATGACCCATGCGTGCCAGAACTGCCAGCAGTTCAGGACTTACTAAGGGTGAAATTCCTTTTAACATAATATTCGATTTTATATAGCACACGTGTGCATAAGTTGATAAATAAATTTAACTTGATTCGCGATATACGATTTGAGCCTGCACGATCCTGGTGCAATTCTCATTGATGGGCAATTCTTTATTGATCATTTTATCCAGCAGGTCGAATGTTATTCCTGCTATTTCGGTTTCCGACTGATAGATGGATGTTAACCGGGGTTGCATAATGATGGAGCTGACATGATTGCCAAAACCAATCAGCGCGATATCCTCAGGAATCCGCAATGACAGGACGCGTGCCTGTATGGCAATTCCTATTGTCAGCAATATGGACGATGAAATGATGGCATCCGGCTTTTCTGCTTCATTCATAAGATCACGCAGGCATTTTTCCCCAAGTTCAACAGTGAATTCCTCATCCATCGACAGTTGCCTGAGATAGGATAAACCATGTTTCGCAAGGGCATCGTGATATCCGTTTTGACGGTCATTAAATACATTTATGTGGGTTGGACCTGTGAGATGGGCGATCCGTTTGTACCCTTTATGAATCAACGATTCGGTCGCCTCTAAGGTTACCTCGTAGTTATTTACCAACACTTTGGGTGTCAGGATATCGTCGCATACCCGGTCAAAGAAGACGAGAGGGATTCCGAATGAGTGAAGCAGTTTGAAATGCTTGCTGTCCGTTGTGTTTTTGGAAATAGACGCAATGACCCCGGCATAATTATGCTTTATGATGGTATTGACAATACCGACTTCCTGTTCATAATCCTCATTCGACTGGAATACGGATAAGATATACCCTTTTTTATAGGCGATATTGGTAAGCTGGCTGACAATGTCCGAAAAGAAGGAATGGTTGATGTTCGGAACAATCAATGCTATGGTGTTGTTGCCGGTACCTCGTAATTGCACGGCGTTCATATTCGTCTGGTATTCATGTTTCAGGGAATAAGCCAATACCAGGTCCCGGGTTTTTTTGTTCACCCTGGGATCATTCCTCAGGGCACGCGATACGGTTGAATGGTGCACATTCAGCTCGCGGGCAATGTCCTTGATGGTTATTCTCTTTTTCATAGGTTAAAATACAAACGTGTGCAAAGATAAATATATTATTAAATTTACCGATGCACACGTTTGTATTTTAATGAGTTTTAAGGGATAATTCACTACGACCCTACACTGATCCTGTTATTTGTGGGTGTATACCAGCTTCTTGCGTATTCCGGACGGGGATAAGGAAACCGACTGGTTGATGTGAGGGAGGATAGCTTTAAATGAACCGTTGAGATTCATGTTGTCCGAGGTCATGAAGTTACAGGTGATGTTGAATACACTGCCTGTACGGCTTACGACAAATGAACCGCTTTTAATGGTTTTCATTGTTGAATTGGCAGCATTATTTTCGTAGTATGAGATGTAGGCCCCGATGGGATACACTTCATGGTCGACCGTGTCGTTCTTTCCCGGTGCTACTGTAAACGGCAGGCCGGTATCATTGACTGTATAGGTGCCGGTGCTAAGAACAGTATCGGTTGGAGCCTGAAAGACATCTTCCAGGAATAGGAATTGTCCCAGTCCGGTCAGGGTACCCAGATTATTTATTTTCATGGAATCCGTGAAAAGGGATATGGACAGCACGTTATTTTTGTTTTTGTTTTCAGGGTAATAATAATCCCCGAAAAACTCAGCATATCCCCAGGTATATTGCGGGTTCTTTTCATACACCAGGGGAGTATTCAGCTGTCCTCCAACGCAGGATGATGCTAAAGCGGCAATAATGAATATGAATGCATAGTATGTTTTCATGTTAAAGCGGGTATTCATCTGGAATAAGGAGTTGGTCTTTGAATAACGGTTTCTTGGGGATTATGTTGTTCGGTGATTGACTAATAGCAACTGTTTTAATCCGAAGCATTCTCTTTTGTCCGGATGTACCTGACAGGATAATAAGCGGCAAGAAATCCCATGGCCAGTACGGTTACAAACACCAATACTAAATCCATTACATTCGTTACTACCGGATAAGCGTCCACTACGTACCCTGTGCCCAGTTTCAGGATTCCAAAGTGCTGTTGCAACAAACACAGCAACGTACCGAGTCCAATACCTGATACGGCACCAACAACTGAAATGAGCCATCCTTCGAATAGGAAAATACGTTTGATCAGCTGGTTATTGGCTCCGAGACTCCGGAGTGTTTCAATATCATTCTTTTTATCGATGATCAGCATAGACAGGGACCCGATAATATTAAAACTAGCAATGAGCAGGATAAAACAAAGTATGAGATAGGTAAACCATTTCTCTATCTTCATGATTTTAAAGAAACTTTCCTGTTGTTCGTAGCGGTTTTTAACCTGGTATTGTTTCCCGACCAATGCCTTGATATCATTCTGGATTTTATCCGGATCGGCACCACGGGCCAGTTTTAGTTCAATCGAAGTAACCTTTGAATTTTCATACTCAAACAACTCCCTGGCTAACTTAACGGATACGATAACATAATGATCGTCGTACTGCAGTTGCTTTACATTGAAGATGCCGGATACGAAAGTGCCTTTTTGGTTAAAACTGTTTTCAGGACGAAGCAGGTTGATTTTTGAGGTCCTCTTTGGTGCATACACATAAAGCGGATCAATGAAATGGGCATTAAGCCCAAGGATTGCAGCAACACCTACGCCCGGGACTGCCCGTTCAAAAGCCCCATCATTCAAAATGAATTTCCCATCATACATGATGCTGTCAATGCGGGTCATCTTTTCAAAATCATTGCTTACCCCTTTGATCGTTGCAGGCATTTGCTTGTCCTTAAAGCGGAGCAATGCATTCTCTTCCACCACTTCAGTGAAATAAACCACTGACTTCAGCTTTCGAACCTTGCTAAGCTCCGGTGAATTGGCATCAAAGGTCTTGCCATGTGTGAGCGTAATCTTTAAATCCGGGTCGAATGATGAGAACATATTTGATATAAGTAATTCAAACCCGTTGAAGACCGATAATACGCATACCAATGCCATAGCGCCTACCCCAACCCCTGCTGCCGATATGCCAGAAATGATATTGATGGCATTGTGCGACTTTTTGGAGAACAGGTAGCGTTTGGCTATATGAAACGAGAATGATAAACCACGAAAGGGAGATGATGCGTTTGACCGGTTATCCATTATTCCACACTACTATTCGTTATCTTCGGTTGCTGGTCCCGGAGGATCACTTCTCAATAGGTTATCAATGTTTTCAAGGTAGTCGAGCGAATCATCGTTATGAAAGAACAATTCAGGGACTATCCGTAGTTGGTGGCGTACCCTTTTGCCCAGTTCATAGCGGATTGATTTGGTATCCGCATTTACCTTGGCCAATACATCAGTTGCCTTATCACTTGGGAATATGCTTAAATGTGTCCGGGCAATTCCCAGATCGGGGCTTATCCGCACTGATGTAACAGTGATTAATGTGCCGTGTATTTCACGGGCATACAACAAAAAGATTTCCCCCAGTTCTTTCTGCAACATCCTCGATATTTTTTGTTGTCTTGTAGTTTCCATTATTTATAAGTATAAAAATTTGTGTACATTATAGTCTTCTAAGGTTTTTCTGAAACCATAGTTTAAATACAGGATCATTAAAACTGACTGTTTTTCCGGTTATATCAATTAATTCCTTTTTTTCAAGGGCGTCTTTTAACCGTTTTACGTTGGCGGAAGTTCCCAATTGATATTTTTTAAGGACATCGCTTTTAGTAAATTCAGAATGGATATCTTCAGCAACAGCCCGTAAAAAATTAAGTTGATATCCCGTTAATTCTTCCACATACCGGTAATAAAGTATTGCATTTTGATTAAATAAATCTGCTATTGCTGATTCAATATCTTCGTCCTTTGTAATATGCCTGGTTTTAATCCATACATTCCATGCCAGTTGTTGAACATAGGATGAATGATTTTCAACAGTATCACAAATCATTTTTGCCTGTTCCAGCGATATCTTTTTCCCAGTCGATTCAAATCTCTCAGAAATAAAATGAATCCAATCGTTGGTGCTGATTTTTTGTAAAAAGAAAATATCGCCAAATTTATAAAATGGCATACTTTGCTTTGAGAAAAATTCAGTCATTAAATGTTTCTTGCTGCCATACAAACAATATGAAACTTCTTTTTGTAATTGCCAGACTGATCTGAGTTTCTTTTGAAAATGAATATGATCGGAAAACTCGCTCAATTGTTGAAACTCGTCAATACAAACTACAATACGATACCCCTTTTCTTTAGCAATTTTCTGAGGTAAATCAAGTACCTCATCATTCAGCTTTACATTTGAGAAATCAAGTGAAACTGAAAAATCATTTTGCGGATCAATTCCAAAACTTATTTTAGGAATCAATGCCGATAAAAATTGTTTTGTGTTTTCAGCCCATTCTTCCCATTTGCTGGCAGTTTGTTTAATGACCTCTGTTGCGAAAAGCGTATAAAAGTCAGTCTCATTCCTGCATGAAAAAATATCTATATTGACTACTTTTAAATTCTCCTGACGAGCTAATGAACTTACTTTTTGCACCAACGATGTTTTACCCCATCTCCGGGGAGATATAAGGATAGAGCTAACGCCATGAGTAAAATTAGCTAATAACCGATCAACATCTTGTGTCCGGTTAGTAAATTGTTCTCCTGAAGTAGCGGATCCAAAAACAAATGGATTACTCATGATATCCTTTTTTCTTACAAAGGTAATGGTATTTTTCATTTATAACAACACAGTATGTAACAATATTGTATGTAACACACTTGTATGTAATTTATATCATTGTATATCATGATAATAACGCATAAAATCAAAGACTTTATTTCAAATAAACAAGCTCTGTTTTGTCGTTTGTTTTTATAAATAGCGACTGGTTGGACTCATGAATATGAACAGAATGAAATTGTCATACAAGTTGAGGGTGTTCTCCAACAGCCCGGTTAACTTTTTGACGGTCAATTGACAATACTGTTCCTGCTAAATAACAATGCTGTCACATAAATTAGCAGCTTGTGATTCTTTAATTGCTGAATCCTTCTATTTCACAACACGGAACTCTTCAAACTTTCAAACCCTTCAAACTCTTCAAACGTTCTAAATTTTCCACTCAAACCCGTCTTTCGTGTCTTTTATTTCAAAGCCAAGAGCCGTCAGTTCATTCCGTATCTTGTCGCTTGTTGCCCAGTCTTTATTCTTCTTGGCATCCAGGCGCAAGGTAAGTAGTAAATCAATGGCTTTTTTGTAGGCTTCATTCCCGGCAGATGATTCATTTTCTGCCACTAATCCCAGTATATCTTCAACAAAAAGGTGGAATACATCATTCAGTTCACTTAAATCTGCTGTTGAAAGTGTTTCTTTTCCATCGTGCACCAGGTTAATAGCTTTCAGGGCATCAAACAGATAGGATATCACAATGGGAGTATTCAAATCATCGAGCATGGCTTCTTCACATTTACCCCTAAGACCTGCCGTTTCAACCGAGGAGGTTGTTGATGCTGCTAGTTTTTGTAAACGGGCATATCCTTCCATTAAACGGTTCAGGCCTTTTTCAGAAGCCTGTAATGCTTCACTGCTAAAATCTAC
>Ga0302286_10001347_pt1 | contig 18403 bp, 25 predicted proteins | sample III_Fen_E2_3_FD_198765 | JGI IMG/M metagenome (GOLD analysis project Ga0302286, IMG submission 198765) | Peat permafrost microbial communities from Stordalen Mire near Abisko, Sweden - III_Fen_E2_3 | ecosystem: Environmental > Terrestrial > Soil > Wetlands > Permafrost | place: Sweden: Abisko...
GCAGATACCATTACATTTGATGGTAGCCAGTTTACGCCTTCGTCGCTGACAGTAGCCTCAGGCACCACATTGACCGTTAAGAACACATCATCGACAGACGTGCAGATGGATTCTGACCCACACCCAGTTCACACCGACGACACCGACCTGAACGTTGGTTTGGTTTCGCCAGGCCAAAGCAAAACTTTTACCGTTACCAAAAAAGGCTCATTCGGCTACCACAACCACCTAGACTCAAGCATCCGCGGCAAAATCACTATTCAATAGACAATGCGTTCATATCTTCTTTGATTATTTCTTTGCGTAACCAAAGTCGATCAGCTACTGCAATATCATTATCAAATGAAACGCCCAAAAGACTGCTTAGCCATTTTTGAACTTTCGCATTTTTGCAGATAAAATAACTCTTTCCCTCGCCTACACTTATTAGATTCATAAACCATTCAGACTGGATAGTTTCAAAAGCCTCAGCAAGGGCTTCGCCGTGGCGTGCGATTGCAATATTACCATCCCAAACAGCAAACTGTCCGATGCACAATTTGCTGCTATAAGTCTTAAAATCAAGAAATTTGGTGTCGTTCTTCACTGCTGCCACTGCGTCGGTCAAAATAGCTTCCTGACATTCTGTAAAGTATTGGGCGGACCAATCTTCTGGTAAGTCAGCGATTTTTAAAAGATTTTCATAGGCTAATCTATCGCGATCTGATGTCACTGATGCTTGAAAATTAAGTGTGTTATCTAGTATCCCGCATATAAGTAATCGAGCAGATGTGACGCTCATCAGCTGAATATAACCGGACTGTTCCCACTTCTCATAAACCAAAGTACAGGCAGCGCCGATAAAGTCGATAGTTGCTGTATGGCCTATGCGCTCATACCAATAATCTTCAAATCCTGGATGGTGATCAATAACTCCTTCAACACGGTCAAGACTTACGAATTCCTCAAACCAACTGGGATCGGATAGATCGATTAGTACAAAAGAGTCATTAATATTTGGAGTATATTCTGTTTCAACAAAATCGCCCCATGATCTGATAGTCTTAGTGATACTTTCGTTAAGGGGCGCAGTCGAGACGGCTTTAGCTGGAATGCCCTGTGCGTTCAAAAGCTCAGCATAGGCTACGATACCTGCATAGGCATCAATATCATTATATTTTGGACCAGCTGTCACGATTTGCATGATAAAAGCTTATCATAACTTGCTAAATTTCGGTCCTAGGTGCAAAAGCCCAAAATAATCAGAGGTTTAGGTATTGAAGTAATAATACTTACTGAAGGTTTTGGTTTTGAGGGTTAGGATGCCCATATAAGTATAAAGGAGGCTGATATGTTGAATGATGCAACGCTGTACGCGGTTTTCCCCGCCAAAGATGCAGAAAGGCTCAAGCAATTCTTCTGGGATAAATTAGGGCTAGAACCTGTCGAGGAAAGGATGGGAATGCCTTTTTATGAGATAGGTGGATCAAAGTTTTTCATTTATGAGTCGATGTTTGCGGGTACTAATGAAGCCACTGTCGCCAGCTTCGCAGTAACAGATCTACGCCCAGTTGTCGATGAACTAAAGAGCAAGGGCGTGGTATTTGAGCACTATGATATGCCGGATACGACGCTTGATGGTGACATCCACATTATGGAAACGGATGGAATTGAAATGAAATCTGTGTGGTTCAAAGACACCGAGGGCAACATACTCAACATCAACCAATCTGATGAATAGATTGGGTCCGGTGTTAAAATTAGTTATATGGAAAAGCATCGCCTAGAAACAATGAGTGTCGCACGCGTCTACCCTCTCTACATTGCAAAGGTAGAGCGGAAAGGTCGTACAAAAGCTGAGGTCGATGAAATCATCTACTGGTTGACGGGATATAGCCAAAAAGAGCTTGAAACACAACTGAAGAATCAGACTGACTTCGAGACATTCTTTGCAGAGGCACCGCAGATGAATACGTCGAGGGCTTTGATCACTGGCGTAATTTGCGGTATTCGGGTGGAAGAACTCGAAGAGTCGACCATGAAGGAAATCCGCTACCTCGATAAACTTATCGATGAGCTGGCAAAGGGAAAAGCCATGGAAAAAATCCTGCGGAAATAACCGTTTAGGCTACACCCTTTTCGCCGAGGAGTTCATCAATATTGTGGGCAATCTCCTCGTAGGTTTCCTCTACGAATTGATACCTGTCATCTCCTTGTTTGATAACACGGTTGCCTTCATCCACATCTGTTACATCCCAAATTATCGTGTCGGTAGGCATGCTAAAAAGTTGAAAACATTCATCCGCGACTATTTGGTTCATGCAGATAGTGATGTTTGCACTATCGATGCGAGCCTGCGTAAGCTGATCGGGGTGCAATTTTGCATATTTAGTGACACCGTACTTCTCGATATGCGCCAGGATATGCGGTAAACATTCTGCATTGAACTGTCTATATTCATCTGCAACCGTACCGCTCGATATGACCTGGGTATTGTCGAGCGCCAAAGATCGTAGATACGCTTCTGCCATCATACTTCTATGGGCATTGCCCCGGCATATAAAATGTATGATCATTTGTCTATCATACCAAATTTCTATTGGGAAATTTCCATACCGGTTTCAGTGCTCGTACCTTGATACATGACTTTTCCGTGCCGATCAGTCAGCTTAATAGATACTGTGGCGGTGATACTTTCAATGATTTCCCTGTCCATTAGCCCGTCAACAGGCGCGCGGAGGGTCCCGCCGCCCAACATCTTCGCTTCAAAGTTGAGCGTGCCATAGGGCCCCGTTAATACGCCCGAACACGTACGTTTGTCAGTATCTACCTGCCACTCGGTCAGCTTAGACCGATTATATGTAGCAAACCGGATATGTATGTCGCTGAAATTAGTAAAATATGCGAAAAAACCTGGAAATTCACTGCCCAAAAACGGTATTCGTGCACGAGAGAAAACAAACGATGCATTGCCAGACTCGAAATGACTAGCTTGCAGCCACAGATAAGACTTCGGGAAAGATCGGCCGTAGTCTTTTTCGATATACCCCACACCGCCCGTGAAGTCCATAATCTCGCCGCCAAGCTCGATAATGCCACTGAGCTGATGCTGCAGATGGATAATTGCATGGTAGCACTCCATGAATGGCACAAAACTAAAGGGTCCCATAATCCCAGGGTTAAGCCGACTGACCGGGAATGGATGTACATCCGTAAAGGACAAATGACCATTCAGGCTGCCTTCTGCGGTATCGATATCTACAGATAGTCCACGTGAGCTGAAGGTGTTATTGGAAATAGTAACTTCAAAACGATCTGTTGGCGAATGAAAATCTGTATAGGGAAAGTGGTGGTACCAGGTCTTGCCCGAGACGGCATTGATGACCTGGATGAATGAGTGGCGTTGGCCCTGGGGGTCGATAGCCATCCCCGGGATGATTGCAATAACGTGTTTTCGATCGGCGCTAATACATTTGAAGTACCAACCCTCAAAATACTTTTTTGTGCGAGACTTGCCCTTAAAATATGCTGGATTTTTCATAGTATGGTTCAATCATGTTGCTAATCAGCTGAGCTTTCTTATTGAACCTATGCTGGGATAGTAGCACAGTTAGCGTGCTTTGGTTCTCAGAAACAGAGTAACGTACTTGTTTCATCAGACGTACTGCTCGTAAATAACTCTTGCAACGGTTAATCGTGCAGCAGTTCTAGAGTATGTGCTCATTAAATGTATAAAGATGTATGCTATTTCACACATCTAGTGTCTATGTTTACCAGCTATATTACGCCAATGGGGTTGAGTTCTGGGCAGTTATAACGTACAATCAGACTGTTTTCACCCTATATACTGGGGGTTCGCCAAGTGGTAAGGCACCAGTTTTTGGTACTGGCATTCGGGGGTTCGAATCCCTCACCCCCAGCCATATAAAATAGCCCAGGCTTTAGTCTGGGCTATTTTATATTATTGAGATTGTAGGGATTCGAACGCGAGTGCCAGTGGCACTCAGCCGCCCGTAGCCCAGCGACCATGGGAGCTGGGTTGCTTTAGCAAGGTCGAATCCCTCACCCCCAGCCACGTTCAGTTTTTTATAAAAAGCTATCAAATAGAATGGCTTTTTATACTTCCAAGTCTGCTCGTGACAATACAAATTTTATAAGGTGAAATGAGTTGTAATATAAGAATTAATCTGACATACTAATGACAAATAGATAAGGATAACCAGGATGTCAGAACAGATTAACAACACTGGATCAGCCGACTCCGAAGAACTAACTGGGCTAAATATTGCCGATGAATCGACAGGAACTAGCGCCGAGCAGGGTGAGCAGCTAGCGACTCCTGTGCATGGCGCTGAAGATTTCTTGGTATCAAAAGGCGCGGCGGCCATCCCGGAGGCTGAACGCATTGCAGTGACAAAGGAAGATTTAAAGCCTCCTAAAGAATTTGAAAAGGGTGCTGCCCTCATTAATCTAGTCGTTAACGTCAAAGATATACGAAACCCTGACGATGGCGAAATTGGTGCACTTTATCCAGAACAGTCGACTGAATTCGAGGATAGGATTGAGTCTTTTATGGATCAAGTCTATGGGGGCATAACCCCGGACGAGCGCCAGGAGTTAGATGTGATTGTATTGGCTGGTGAAACAGACTTAGTAACACCCGGACAACAAGGACTTAGAAGCCCACATCAAAGAGCGCTAGAGACGGGCGATTTGGCGATAGGTAGGATTAAGAAATCTATGCTGAAGTTCGGCATTAATCCGGAGGGTTCATTATCAACCCAGCATGATCGTCCAATAGCGATTAATACACTTAACGATCTCAGTCTATTGCACCCTTTCGGTCCAGAACCTGCTGATAAAACGGGTGATGAAGTTTACTCGGAGTATTTAATCCAAAAATATGGAACCGGAAGAGAATTTTGGATGGTCTTTGAGGATGATACTGAAATAGAAATGCGCAAAAGACTTGGAGCGGAAGGGCCGACTGAAATAGCCGACCGGACAAGTCATTTAGTTGACGTTTGCTCAACAATTGTAGGCCTACACCAGCGAGATAACCCAGATAAAAGGGTTATTGTATTTGCCTTTGGGCATTACGACAACTTTAGCCCGTGGGTCAAGAGGCACCTGATGGGAATCGATCCAGCTGAGGGGTTTGTCCCCATGGAAAAAGGCAGCGGACTTGTAATCAAAAGGTCCCCCAACAACACAGCAACGACAGACGTTGGGAGCAAAACCTTCCCTGTTAGCCTAAGCTCGTTTATCTAAGATTTTTCTTCCGATTTAAGGCGTAAATACTGTTTACGCAGCTCGTCGGCTCGTTTAAGCATTAAATCTTTTGGCCAAATGTAGGCGGGATAGTCTTTGCCCTCAACAATGCGATCAATTTCTATCGGAGGCCTCATAAAGCTTTGAGTTATGACTTTATGCTCAACCCTATCTTCGTCTATTGCTATACCCCAGGCATCTTCTTGTGCCCCATAATCAACTAGCTCCCATTCACGAACAAGTTCTAACTCCTCTGGAGTTATTTTCCAAATCGTTCCATAGGCTCGTCCGTTTGGATTTGGTTTTGACACATACATTTCGAAATCTGGGCCCCAACTACGCATAATTAGATCTCGGGGTGAAGCCGGAAATGGTGTCGTTGGTGGAATCTTGGTTCTAAACTGATCCGTGCGTTGAATGCAGACATCATAGCCAATAAGTACTCCGGGGGTACCCTCAATCTTCTTTCGACCGACCATATGCTCCATCATCGCCAAGTCTTTGTTAGTCCCAAACCCAAAATACAGAATGGTTGCATTCGCTTTCGTTGGCGAAGGCACGGACATGTTATTTAAGCTCCTTGTCGTACTGCTCTTCGAGGTATCTAACCGCGGCCTCGACTGAATCGAACTTGGGAACGCCTGCTTTTGCCCATTTAAGTATTTCAATTCGATGTTTTTTTAATTGTGCTAGATCTTCAGGGGTAGATCTTGCACCACCGTCAAAGTTCAGCTCACGTTTCTTAATTAATTTTACGTGCGTATTCCAGTGTGGGATAACGATGGCATCTGGAACTAGCCACCGATTTGACGAGCCGATCAACCAGAATCCCTGCTTTTTAGCTTCCTGGGTGATTACGTCGCACTTGGTTTCGACATCATATATTGTCTTGTAACCCTTTTCCCACCACGCTCCTTTAGGCATCGCATTTGACCAACGCCACACTCTATCGGCATCTATCCAGTGCCTTTCGCCCTCAGGTTGATTTCTATAATAATGACTCTTGCCAACACCTGAAGGACCTAGTATAAAAAACCCCTGTTTATGAACAATATAATCATTGGCTAGCTTATTATAAAAGCTAGTGCCATCGGTAAAAATCAGAGGTGTATCAAGGTTCAATAAGTCCGCTTGGTCTTGGAGTGAATTTGCGTCTATTTTTACTTCTATCATGAGTTTATATTAAAATACCTTGTGATATAATTCAATGCAATCAAGCAGAAAGTAGAGTATATGTCTAGCCATACCGTAAAAATGTTTTCGTATGTAGTCAAAGAAAATATTGAAGGTATTCGTGCGCTGCTGGGAAGGCGGAAGTTAGTTTACGAAGACGCGGTTTTGCAAGATTATGAACTCTGTGTTCAGAAAGTTGAACAAGTCAGCGACAGCGTTTCACCAAGTTCACCCATAAACGTTTCGCCCCGAAAACTCTTGGAAAAGACATATTCACCCGATTATGAATTGTACACAATCAGACCGCATACTGGCGGAACCGTGCCAGGAATACTATGGTATATCAGTCCAGAGGAATACGAAGTTTGGCGTGAAATTGAATTGATTGATTATGGCCTGTCAGAAGATATCACAGCTAAAGCCATCACGGAAAACGGTGATGTGATCACTGTCAAAACTTATGGGCTAATCAAAAACACTCTTAATATTTCAAAAGTGATAGATTCGAGCTATATCAGAGAAAATATATCAACTCGAAAAAAGCTGCAGCACAAAAGACAAATTAGATTGGACTATCTCGAGCGAAAACGGCAATCAAAATAGCGATCCAGTAGCTAATCATAGGGGTTGCGTCGCCCGTGCCTACCTAGTCGCTAACGCTTGTCTTCTCTTTAGCTCTGCATAAACATTATCCAACTTCGGACGGATTAAAGTGAAGCTCATCTGAAAAGTTATATTCCATGACCCGACGCCCAGCCATATAAATAGTCGGGTCTTATGAATCGGGTTTTATATAGTTTCGTATTGCGATTCCAACGCGAGTGCCAGTAGCACCCAGCTGCCCTTGCCCGGCGACTATGGGAGCTGGGTTGGTTTAGAAAGGTCGAATCCCTAACCCACTATTAGATACATAAACACATGTGTGATAAAGTGAAACCATGACATATTCAGTTAAAACTAGCAGGATATTCTTTGCTACCTCATCCGTTGGGGGCATTTCTTACTTTACCCAGTAAACTTTTTCAGAACAGTAATAAAAAAGCCCACACAAAGGGCTTTTTTATTTCAACTAATAATAATTAATATGGAAAAACTATCATGGAAAAACTAATTTTAACTCAAGGCATTGGCGAATCAATACATAGCATTCAGCAAACTATACATGAAGCCAGCATTGGCATAGAGGCTCTCAGGGCAGAAGGACGATTAAATCTTCCAGATGGAGAGGTAGATCCTTTAGCGGCAAAGCTCGCTAAACAACGCTGGCTAGCTAGGAGTGCCCTTCATTACTTGGTTTCGCGAAACGAAGATAGCAAGAAACGCTACGAAGAAGAAACACGACGCAAGGCTAAAATAGCTATTGCAGGGTATGGTATGCCCATTCAGACCGGAAGGAATGAGATATGAGATTGTGCCTTATGTTGAAAACGATTGACTTGTTATTTTATCGTTACGTTTTCGAGGTTGGCTTTGGCGGCTTTTAGGAGGGCGTAGGTAATTTTATCCATGGTTGCGCCGCTAAAGTCGGTCTTTTTGGCTTCACTGTGATGGAATGACACGTTTTCTAGCACTGCACCCTTAAAAGTTGCTTCACTTACAGATGATTTATCAAAGATAGTACCCCGTAGCGTAATGCCATCGAATGAGACTTTGCTGAGGTCACACATACTGAATGCCGTGCCGTCGAGTATAACGCCAGTAAATTTGGCATCCGCAAATGCGCAGCGACCAAATTTAGCATTAGTGAGGTTAGCCTCTGAGAGGTTAGACTTCGACAAGTCACTGCTCTCGAACCGAGCATCGGTGAGGTTTGCGCCAACGAAGCTTGTAGCAGTAAGGTCTGCTGCACGGTAGCGTGCGCCTTGCGCATTGGCCTTGTCGAAGTTGGTGCCGCGGAGGTCACTCATACTAAAGTTGCCATCTACGAGTGATGTGCCGGCAAGATCAGAACCATGCAGGTCTGTTGCGCGGAAGCGTGTGTCACCATTTTTGAAGAAATTCTTTACATTCTCGATTACCGTGGCACTACTGCCCTGTTTGCTTTCGCCAGCCTTTTCGTGCGGGATGTTTTCCATGAGTTCCGAGACATCGCCGAATGACTCCACTACTTGGTCGTAGGCTTCTTGGTCGGTTTTGCCTTCGGCCTTAAGGTCATTGTATCGCTCTGTCAAGTTCGCGAGCAATTCTTGCTGCACATCTTTGCGTGCCGGGAAATCACCGTACGGTTTGAATGCTTCGTCGAGAAATTGTGTTAGTTTGTTGTTCATTGTCGTGCCTCCTTTATAGTAATTTTTCTAATATTTTCTTCGCGTTCGTCCAATTGTGCTTGTTGAGCTTGTACTGCTCTTGCCCACTAATTGTGATGCGGTAATAGCGGCGTCGGCCACCCTGAGTTTCGTCGCCCCAGTAGGAAATGATGTGCCCGTCTTGCTCGAGCCGTTTGAGGCTAGAGTACATGGTCGCTTCTTTGAGCTCATATTGCTGGCCAGAATTTTCAGAAACCAGTTTGGTGATCTCGTAGCCGTACTTATCAGCATCCAGCAAGAGCTTGAGGATGATCGTGTCGGTGTGACCACGGAGTAAATCGGATGATAATTTGCTATCTGTCTTGATTACAGTGTATATCACATTACTATGACTGTCAAGGTAATTATTATCCCTGCTCATGAAAGACACGCGGTGGTATACTAAAAATGTAATCATAAAACAGGGGGTTATATGGAAGCTGCGGTTTTGTATGCCAGTGTCAGCATCATTGCTGGGCTGGTACTTTTGCTACTCGGTACAAAGTTTATGAAAGCAGCCGTCACTATCGTTGGCTTTTTGGCTGGCTATTGGATTGTTTCTGGCATACTTGCAAGTTTTGGTTGGTCAACATTTATGGTCGTCCTGCTGGCGTTAACTGCGGGAACAATCCTTGCGGCCTATGCATTTAAGTTCTACCTCATCGCTATCCGCTTTAGCATCGCGTATTTCATAGGTAGTTTTGTATACTCCATCATACTCTTAACGAATGTTAGCGGCGGCGTCGCATTTCTGGTTGGAGTAGCTGTTGCGGCGTTTGCGTATATTTTGCTCGAGTATGTGCAATTCGTTGAGCTGCTTTTTGCCTGCATAACATCGACACAAGGTGCTAGTTTGATTGTCGCGGGTGCATACGTGCTACTGGTGCCTAGTGATCTTGTAATCGTCAAAAGCCAGAGTATGGATATCGTGGCGACTGCGGCTGGTTGGTGGCTCATTGCCTGGCTCGCCCTAACCATCGCTGGATTCTCATATCAGCGTCGGTCATTCAAAAAACCAGAACCAAAGCAATAATTCATAACAAGTAAAGGTAGATATGGCTGCAGATACACTTGTGGTATATGACTCAGGGTTTGGTAATACGGCAAAGATTGCGGAGGCAATCGCGGTGGGCTTAAGTGCCCGCGCAGTTATGGCAAAAGATACACCCGCAGAGAATCTGCGAGGTCTCAAAGTCTTGGTTGTTGGTTCGCCGACTCAAGGCGGCACGATGACGCAATATTTGCAGCAATACTGTAAGGATATGCCTAAAGGTCTTCTGGATGGTATCAATGTTGCGACGTTTGATACTCGCCTGCTCGAAAGCGACCAAAAGAAAGGGCTGCAGCTGCTTATGCGTGTTATCGGCTATGCGGCACCCAAGATTGCTACGCAGCTCAAGTCGAAGGGCGCGACCATGGTTGGCGAGCCGGCGGGATTCATCGTGGGTGGCAAAGAAGGCCCATTAAACGATGGCGAGTTTGAACGAGCTCAGGCATGGGGCAAGAGTTTACGCACAGCTTGAAGCATCTACGTGGTCAGCGCTTTGATGATTTCAATTCTGTATGGCTTTGAGATGATATGCCCTGCCGGTATATTTACAAGCTGAACATTGGCGTATTTGTCTCGCAGGCCAGCCAAGTTACCTTGTATTACAAATGGATCAAATACACCGTTGATGATCGTAATCGGTACTTTAACCTTAGCTATATCATCAATCGTACGTTGGTTGATGATGCTTGAGTGCAGTGACTTCACGAACATCTCAATGTTATCTTTGGTAACTTGAATGCTTGGGTTAAGCAGCCGTAGTTTTTGCCCTATTCCATACATGTTTACGAGTAATGATGGCTTTTGGGCGGCAATGGTATACAACTCTCGCAGCCTGTCGTCGGCGTGTCTCATTTTTTTGTCTTGAGGATGGTATATGGGCGGCGCACACAATACCAATTGACGCATAAGTAACGGATAGCGCCGTGCGAAATCGATTGCGACCAGGCAACCAAGCGAGTGGCCAACAATCTTCACAGGACCACGGATACCGAGGCGCAAATATGTCGCAAGTAAGCTTCGAGCTTGCGTGCGAGCGTTATACACGCCCCATTTTGGGCGCGGCGAATTGCCAAAACCGAGTAGATCTATGGCTACTATATTTAGGTCTTCCGGAAGTTGATCATACAGCTCTTTCCACAAATCTCCCGTATCGCCTAGTCCATGAATGAGTAGTACGGTATGTTTAGCCTGTTTGTGTCGGATAATTTGGCGAACATTGAGTGCATACGGCACACGTAACCACCGATGAATGATCGTATCAAGCATATGCATGTATCATACCAGGAAATGATGTGCACCGCTGCCCTGCAATGATAAGCTAGAAAATTGACAATAATTACTAATGGTATATAATTACAAACAATATATAATCTTATATAAGGTGTAATATGACACATACAGCAGAAGCCGAAAATACCTCTTCGGAGATTGTCCAAAATAAGCCGAACATCCTGAAGCGTATTGTTCGCAAACCTATGGCATTGGTTGCCAGCGTGGCCCTACTCGGTATCGGCGTGATTGTTGCAAAACCATTTATAGCCGAGGATATGGCTGCACACGAGCGAGCAAGAGAAATTACTGCCGCAGCGGAAGCTTGGGCAAATGGTAACCAAGATGCATTCGACGGGATTACCAAAGTCACATTTTCTGGGCTAGATAGTGTCATTAATTCTTACACAGCCGATTCTACTATCGGAGCTTTCTTGAGTACCGCACGAGACGAAGCGGGAAATACCTGCGCGAAGGTCGCTCTTAACAAGGGCTACTTCCTACAAACAGACATGGCGCTAGTGCGTGATGGATTAGCCCCAGGTGCATCCACCGAAGCGTCTATGATTGCAGCTGATGTGTGTGCGACGCCTCTCAGAGGCGTAAACAGCTTGATTATTCCTGTTGGCAAAGCAGGCGCAACGGCTACAATTGCATGGCTGAACGGAGTAGCGGGAAACGATAACATACATCCTTTCCCAGGTTAAAGTGCGCTGTGCACACTACAGCAACAAGTCGATAAAATTGTACGAGTAATATAATTAGCCTCTTAAACTACCGTTTGAAGGAATATGAGCATGGTTCATACAGGTGGAAACGAACAAGCTAAAACTGAGACACATACGGACACTAAACCTCGGAATATATTTCCGAATATCCTCCGAAACCGAACGGCTTGGATCACCACAGGTGTTGTTGGGCTTGTCGGTATCGTCATGGGATCTCTCATAAATGACGGACTAGAGGTTCATGATAGGTCTACCGATATTAAGGTAGCAGCACGAGCCTGGGCACACGGAACCCCTAATGCATTTAAGGGCCTTAGTAAGGTTTTGGTTTTGCAAACGCAATCCGAGAAGCAATCTGGCGATAACGCTCCACTAACGATTACTCGAACTATTATTAATAGTGATTTTGCCACGCGGAAAGACCAGGTCGCATTTTTATGTGCAACAGCAGTTCTCAGCAACGATGCAAAGACAGTCTTGTTTACGCCAGGAGAAGTGGCTACTATAGCCGATGGGTTAGAGGCCAATGCGCCCGTGGCTAGCACTGACTCAGCACTCAAGATATGCAGTGCAGAGGTTGAGGGAAAAACCACGCTAGTGTTCCCTGTTGGGGGCCGTGGCAAGGCAGCTACAATTGCATGGCTGAACGAAAGTTGGGGCAGCCCTAAGATAACCCAACTGCCATAGCCAGTCATATTTGTTGTTATTCCTGCTAAATATAAAGTGAAAGCATAGCCATATAGGCGAAAAACACGGTGACGTAGGCGATCTGGTAATAGAGGAAGTAATTTCGCTGGGAACGTACGGTAATGTAGCCTCCAAGCAATAGTAGTAACATGAAGAGTGTTATCGCTCCGCTGATTCGTACAATCGGGTCTGCGTTCGCAATGATAATATCTGCGATTGCTACGGGGAAGAGGTATACCAGACCCCAGGCCAGGAAATTATGGATTTCGCCACCCGGCGTACCTGGGATATGCGGAATGAGAGCGGCGCCTGCAAAACAGCCGGCAATCCCGATAAATGTAAGGGTACCTATGAACCCAAGGGTTACATTCTGGTATAGCCAGTAATATGCCCACAAGGCAAAGCAGATGGTTGCAGCCCCAAAAAGCAATCGAAATATGACTATATTTGACCGAGTTTTAGCAACGTGCAAGCTAACGGTGAGCGCGTGATCTCGGCCAACCCGCATGATTGCCACATTGCTCGCAATTGCCGTGAGAAGTATTGTCGAAAAAAGTAGATATCTCATATTCTTTGTTTCGTTATTTCAATCTGTTATACACGTAACTGTACCATGTTTATTTCTCGGTGACAATAAGGTCGAGTGGGATGTCATGCGATTCGTGGGGGAATGATGTCTTGAACTGCGCAGGTGCGAGTCCAATGGTCGTGGCCTGTGGTTGCGAGGCCAAAAATCGGTCATACCAGCCTCCTCCCTGCCCTAACCTGTGATTAGTCTCGTCAAAACCGAGCACAGGCACGATGATGACATCGAAAATGCCAATCGGAAGCAGTGCTTGAGGACGTGGTTCCACTATCGTGATTGTCGGTGGATTAGGTAAGTTCGCGAGGAGTGATAATAATGGCTTTGTGTCAATTTCGCCTGAGCTTGGCGAGCCCTCATACGTGCAAACTGTCCGCACTTCATTCCAATTGAACTCTTTAAACACACGCTGACAGATGATTTGACTGATAGCATCAACTTTTGCCGCAGGGACCGCTTTGCGCTCACGCAGTAGCTGTTTGCGAAGCGTATTTTTTTGCTCGTGCATAGACTAATAATACCGCGTCAGGCGGTAAAGTAGTATTATGACTGTATGCATAAGCGCACAAAGTTATACGTCGGAATTGGTGCGATTTGTCTAGTGATTGTTGCGTTTGGGGTATACGCGTATCGTTTTTTGCAAGGAGATAGCAATAAAGCTACATCTAAAACGACAGTAGCTGCAAGTCAGTCCCAGGCAGTTAAATCGACGGTACAAGTCAAGCTTCCTGGTGCGAAACCGATAGACGCACTAGTCGAAGATTATAACCTGCCGACAAGTACGTGGGTGGTCGTAAGTAAGGATTATCCCCTCAGTGAACAGCAGTATTACCCGAGTGATCTCGAACTTACCGCCTTGCCCGCTCGTAGCGACAAAAGTATCCCTGAAAAATCCGTTCGAAAAGTAATCGTACCAGCACTGACGGCATTTTTTACCGATGCGAAAGCTGCTGGCAACGACATTATGATCGCCAGTGGGTTTCGGTCATATGATTTGCAACAGACGTATTTTACAAGTTATAGCAAAAGCTATGGTGTTGAGGCTGCCAATAAGTTTAGTGCGCGACCTGGCCAAAGTGAGCATCAAACAGGCTTGGCACTCGATATTGCCTATCAAAACCGAGATTGCTACCTAGACATCTGCTTTGGGCAGAAAGCTGCTGGTCTGTGGCTCGCTGCGAATGCCTATAAGTATGGGTTTGTACTACGATACCCTGCAGACAAAACAGCAATAACGAAGTATCAGTATGAGCCGTGGCATTTTCGCTATGTCGGGAAGCCACTTGCGGGGGCATTACATGAAAGTGGGCTGACTCTTGATGAAGCCCGACCTTATCTACAGTCAGCCCTAACGGAGCTCAAAGCCCAACACAAAGTTTAAGACTTTTCTACATGTGGTTCCCGTACCACGGGCGGGTTCTCTCTTTAGGTCGCCAAAAAGCTGGGCAAAAAAACTCGGCACGCTTCCACCATATTGGTGATCTGTTGTTTCATGTTACAACGGCCATACACTAAGCTTCGTTTCACTTTCGCTACGCATGTGTCCTCTTGCTGTAACAGACAACAACATCTCAGCCATGATGTTTCCAGAGTGCCAGTAGCCCCAAATCGTGAGAAGTAGTTAGGGGGTGATGGTGAGTGTGGCGTCTGTGGTAAGGGTATCGTGTACATATTTGGTACGCTCACCGACACTATATTGGCTACCAAACATGGCTTCCGGGCGCCCAGTTGCACTTGCAAGCGGTTGTAACACAAGGTTATGCCGAGTCAGTAGGTTGTCTGCAGCTTTATCTGCTGCAGACCAATCATATGACATAAATGTTGCTTTGAATGTTGGGCTTTCCACGCTGACGCCACCTGCTTTTTTGACAATCGTAAAGCCCGCGACGCCGCCGGTCAACTCATTGATCTGGAGTTGGCTTGAGAGCATGTTGCCGATGCTATACCATGCAAGTGTGCGCTTTCCGCCCTGCCCTGTAACCCACGTGGCTTGCTGTAGTACATGCGGGCCAGTGCCGATAACAACATCCGCACCAAGGTCAGACATGCGCTGCGTAGCTGCTATTTGATCAGGGTTAACGACGTTCGAGTCCTCGGTGCCCCAGTGCATACTGACGATGACAGCATCTGCCTTACTTCGCGCTTCGGTCATGAGCTGCTTAACTAAGGCGTCATTGTGATAAATATTCAGCCCATAGCTTGAGACTCCAGTGTTGTTGCTATAATCGGCAAACGCTAAGAAGGCCACTTTCACACCGTTTTTTGTAAAATAACGGATGGTGTTTTGCTCTTCGGCGGAGTGATTGGCTCCTGCAACAGCAAGCACGCCGAGTGATTTCCATTCATCGAGTGTGGCATCAATAGTTGCTTGGCTTTTATCGCCGATGTGGTTTGTAGCGGTATTTATGAGGTTACACCCCGCCCCCTGAGGGCTTGCTAAGTCGCGGGCAAACTCGTTTGGTGCATTGAATGTCGGGTAGCCGCTGATACCAAATTGCTCACCGACGACTAAGGTTTCGGGGTTACAAAACACAACATCTGCATCCTTGTACAGAGGCCGAATGTGAGTGAAGTATGACTTGTAATCGTATGTCTTGCCGGTTTGGGCTTGCTGATTGACGGTATCATGGGCGAGCATGTCACCCATTGCGGCAAATCGCAGCTCATTTGCTGGTGTTTTGATCGATTGCGTTGTTGATAGCGTAGATTGTTTCGTTGCAGGCGCGTGTACGGGTTTTGGCTTAAATAAGATATAGGCAGTTAGCCCCAAAAGCAGCACCAGGATACTAACCCAGATAAAAATCCACGGTTTCCTGAGAATTAGTCTCATGCTAGCAGTATAGCGCAAGCTAGGTGCGGAATATAGTGTGCACAATCCGAATTGTTCTCTCGGTTAATCGATTAAGAGAGTAGCCCACCGTACTACTTGAACCGATACTCGTAAGCCTGTAGAATAACAGATAACGGACAAGGAACTCCAGGTTTCATATGGTTTCATATAATATAGAAGACAACATACATCCCCTCCATATCAATGGCATGACTGGTCGTCTGCTACAATTGCCAGCGCCAAAGGGTCAGACGCGTGAATTTCTGGTGGTATATGGCCATCATTCATCGCTTGAACGTTGGTGGGGACTCGCACAAGCTTTGAATGACTACGGTGCTGTGATGATGCCCGACTTGCCTGGTTTTGGTGGGATGGACAGCTTTTATAAGATTGGCAAGACCGCTACACTAGATAATTTCGCCGACTACCTTGCAGCTTATGTACAGATGCGCTACAAACATCGCCGTGTCACGCTGGTTGGGATATCATTTGGCTTTTTGGTCGTCACGCGCATGCTCCAGCGCTATCCTGAGTTGGCCGGTAGGGTTGATATGCTTATCAGTGCCGTAGGCTTCATGCATGCCGACAACTTCCTTTTTACGCCGCAACGTCACAAAGCATACATTCTAGCTTCAAAACTGGGGGCTACGCCACCGATGTATCACATATTCAGAGCGGTAGGACTTAATAGCCACGTACTGCGTGCCGCCTATGCTCGGACTCACAATGCAAAGGTCAAGTTTGCGCAAGCTGGTGACGACAAAGCAAAGTTTGATGCCATGATGGATATGGAAATCAAGCTATGGCATTGCAACGACGTACGTACTCATTTTAAGACAACAGCCGAAATGTTAACGGTCAATAACTGCGACCGACAAGTTGATCTACCTGTTTGGCACGCGTTTACGCCGAACGATAACTATTTTGACAATGCAGTTGTCGAACAACAAATGCAAGTTGTATTTAGTAAATACCATCCAGCTCGCATCAACTCAGCTGCACATGCACCAAGTGTTATTGCTGGCAAAGAAGAGTCCGCAGTACTCATACCAAAAGCCCTCCGTACTGCCCTTAAACCCCCTCGAAAACGCAAGAAACAACCAAAGGCCTAATTGCTTGCATACTCTTGACGAGTGTGATATAATATATTAATGAGTCACCACCACACTGCGCATTTGCCTGAATTAGAAGGAGTCAATCATCTATGGGTTGATCCAACTACAACACAATATGCACACGTAAAGCCGAGTGAGTTTGTAATGATGTCGCCTAAGCCTACGCCAGCTGGCGATGGATCTTACTATTATATTTTTGGTCCAAACGATGAAAATCAAGCAGATTCTAGCACGATTATATTTGCTCCAAGTTTAAAATTAGATGTTGGTTCAGCTTTAACAGCTCGTCATGTCCAAGGTGCAATGGACGTCGTCACTAATAATCTATTTGATGTACCTCGCGCAAGAGCTTTACTTGTACCAGGTGTCAGCGCGGAAGTAGCCGAGTATGCTAATAAATGTGCCAGTATCGTTAAATCAATACTTATAAATCGAGGAATTGGATCTGCAGTTTGTGGTGTAGCGCGAATGTCTGAAGGCCCTGCACTGCTTGCAAGCGCTACTCGTATGGCGGATGAAGGAATTCAAATAGGCAGCCTAACATTTATAGAGCCATCACTTCCGAGTGGTGATATCAGGCTACCTCTCAATCTTGAAGATACACATAATGTTTTCAAATCGGTCCGTAGAGCTGTTAGGGGATCGAGAATCAAAGTATATGAAAAAGAAGAACACGTACGCCACGGCCGTACGAATTGGTATCTCAATCGATTATTCGACGGAAAAATTGATAAAAGTGTCAAACCATTCAAGGCAGATGCAATTGAAAACGATGCAAGCGAAGCATTCACATCACAACTAGAAGCATTTTCCAAGCAACATCCAGATACGGCAGTGAGTGCTGCAGTTGGTGAAAAATGCATACACAGTCTGCTGACCAAAGATGCAGTGTTGAGGTTTCGAGGGACTAATGTCAAACTTGATCCAGTTAAATATGGGCTTGTCAGCATGAACCCACAACTGGTAGCAATTAAAGTTATTGAAACGCATAAAAGGGGTTTGGACCTTCGTCGAGATCGTTCGATACAGAGTGATCCTGGGGTAACGCCGCTTGTGAGACCATACTAGATAATCGTATATGCTACACTGTATTTGAAGAGGTACATCTATTATGAAAATTGGTTTGGTTTGTCCGTATAACATGGCTCTTGGCGGTGCCGTACAAGAGATCGTCAAAGAGTCGTACGACGAGCTCACCAAGCGCGGTCACGATGTCGTTATCATCTCTCCACACCCAAAACAAGGTGACCCCACACATTTAGCGCAAAAAATTATCTATATCGGCCGCGCGGGTGACCCCAAGTCGCCACTTGGTACTGTTGGTCAGGTTAGTACGGCTCGCCGCAAGGAGATAGATGAGATATTGGCCCGTGAAAAATTCGACATTATACATATGCACGAGCCTTGGGTACCACTCAGCAACGGCCAGATA
>Ga0302286_10001348_pt1 | contig 18395 bp, 14 predicted proteins | sample III_Fen_E2_3_FD_198765 | JGI IMG/M metagenome (GOLD analysis project Ga0302286, IMG submission 198765) | Peat permafrost microbial communities from Stordalen Mire near Abisko, Sweden - III_Fen_E2_3 | ecosystem: Environmental > Terrestrial > Soil > Wetlands > Permafrost | place: Sweden: Abisko...
AAAAACGGGTACATATTATTTATGTTAATATGTATTAGTTTTTATTATTATATTACACTAAATATTTGGTATTCAATATTTATACTCTTAACAAAAAGAGAATATGAGATAAATATGTCCTCCGGAATGTGTGAATGTTGCAAATCTTTTTAGAAATTATGTAATGCTTTCACGAAAGATAGAGAGTACATTTATGCTAAATAAAATGCTCAATAATATCATTTAAAAAACACAAAAATGAAAAAACTACTATTAACCCTTGCTATCGCATCGGTTGTTTTTATTACCGGCTGCAAAAAGGATACGTACGAACCAAAGCTCGGCGTGTGCCCGCTTGTGGTTTCGACAATCCCTACCGATAAAGCCATTAACGTACCCCTTAACCAGGTCGTTTCGGCAACATTCAATGAAAAAATGAATCCGGCAACAATTGACCAGGTTTCTTTTTCTTTACGTCAAGGTGCAACGATCACCGCAGGATTAAAATCGGCGTCGGTGGACATTCCTGTTGAAGGAACTGTTTCCTACAGCGATATAACTGCATCCTTCACGCCGAAAAGTCCACTTTTGCCGAACACAACTTATACCGGCAGAGTGACGAAATTGGCAAAGGACATGTTGGGCCAGGCTTTGCAAGCCGATTATGTGTGGACTTTCACAACCATTCCGCAGGTTACCTTATTATCGGTACCGGTATTGGGCGGAACAACTGCTGGAGCAGGTGCATTTGCATCAGGTTCATCAGTTACAGTGACTGCCACCCCAAGTGCTGGTTATGCATTTGCAAACTGGACTGAAAATGGAACAGTGGTTTCAACGAATCCAAGCTATCAGTTTACAATGGCTGCTAACAGGACATTGACGGCCAATTTCACACAACAGTTTGCCGTAATTCTCTCGTCAAATCCTGTTTTAGGCGGATTAACGACTGGTGCCGGATTGTATAATACTGGTTCTTCAGTAACCGTAACTGCAACACAGAATGCCGAATATACGTTTGTTAACTGGACTGAAAACGGTCTTACAGTATCAATAATTTCAGATTATACATTCGTACTAAATGCAGGCAGGAACTTAGTTGCCAATTTTGCAGTTAAAACTTATACCTTAAATGTTTTGTCACCCAATGGAACAGTGGTGAAAAATCCAGTTCTGGTAAATTATAACAGTGGAACTTCGGTATCACTCACTGCCACTCCAAATGCAGGTTATGTATTTTCTTCATGGAGCGGAGATGCTACAGGCACCACAAGTCCTTTAACAGTTATCATGAATGCAAATAAAAATATTACTGCAAACTATACGGCGGTAGTTAGTACGTTCACATTAAATGTAACAGCAGTCAACGGAACGGTATTGAAAAATCCGGTTCTGGTAAATTATAACACAGGATCTACAGTAACACTTACTGCGACCCCAAATGCAGGTTATGTATTTTCATCATGGAGCGGAGATGCTACAGGTACCACAAGTCCTTTAACAGTTACCATGAATGCAAATAAAAATATTACTGCAAACTTTACAGCTATATCTGGTACATTCTCTGTAAATGTCACAGCAGTAAACGGAACGGTTATTAAGAATCCAAATCTGGTAAGTTATAATAGTGGAGCTATCGTTCAGCTTACGGCAGTGCCAAATACAGGATATGCATTTTCTTCATGGAGTGGTGATGCAACAGGATCAGTCAATCCATTGCCAGTAACTATGAACGCGAATAAAAACATCACTGCCAACTTTACGTTGCTTGGAGCTAATGACTTCACCTTAAATGTAATAGCCGTCAATGGAACTGTGGTGAAGAATCCGAATCTGGTTTCCTATGCTAGTGGTTCAACAGTAGAACTTACTGCAACGCCAAATTCAGGCTATAAATTTACTTCCTGGAGTGGAGATGCTACCGGGACGTTAAGTCCGTTAACAGTGATTATGAATGCAAATAAAAATATCACTGCAAACTTTACAGCTGATGTTGTAGCAGGTCCGTTAGCAATTGATCTTGGTTGCGCTGGACCGTTTGCAGTACTTGCAGGTTCGACCATCACAAGCACAGGTCCATCAATAATTAACGGAGATATTGGCTTAAGTCCCGGATCAGCCTTGATTGGTTTTCCTCCAGGCATCATTAATGGAACGACACATATTGACCCAATTGCCGCTGATGCAAAAGTTTGTTTAACAACCGCTTTTAATGATGGTCAAAGCAGATCATTAAATGCTATTTCATTACCAGGCCAACTCGGTGGTTTGACTCTTGCCCCTGGTCTGTATTCTAACTCATCAACGAGTGGAATTTCAGGAACGGGAGCGAATGGAATTTTGACCCTTGATGCACAAGGTAATTCAAATGCAGTCTGGATATTCCAGATGGGTTCAACACTGACGACAGATCCTGCTACCAGTATTGTTTTGGCAGGTGGCGCGCAAGCTGCAAACATCTTTTGGATTGTTGGTACTTCAGCAACACTAGGAACAACCTCTGTTTTCTACGGAAACATTTTGGCTGATCAGGCAATCACACTTAATACCGGTGCGGTGCTTAACGGAAGAGCATTGACTAGAATTGCTGCAGTTACATTAGATGCCAGCACAATTACAAAACCATAAAATTATTAGAATATGAAACCGATTATTAATATGAAAAAGGAAACGTGCTATGCACGTTTCCCTAAAATCCTGACCGTTAGAAGTCTTGTTTTAAGTACTTTGATACTCGCAGGAACGCAATTTTCGCTTCAGGCCCAGAATGCCCAGTACTCGAAACCGAAATGGTGGATAGGGGCCGGTGCAGGAGCAAATTTAAATTTCTACCGCGGTACTACACAGGAAATTAATTCTGATTTAACGGTACCAACTGCCTTTCATGATGGCAAAGGTGTAGGTCTTTATGCTTTTCCTGTTGTGGAATATCATCCTGAAGATTCAAGATTAGGATTCACTTTACAGGCAGGATATGATAGCCGTGCAGGGAAGTTCGATCAGGTTACTTCACCTTGCAACTGTCCTGAAGATCTAAAAACAAAACTTGCGTACATTACCATTGAACCAAGTTTACGTTTTAACGTAACTTCAGATCTTTACCTTTTTGCCGGACCTCGTGTGGCATTCAACATAGATAAACGATTCACCTATCAGCAGGGTATTAATCCTGCTTACCCTGATCAGATTGCAGATCCTGAAGTGAACAGTACATTCAGCAATGTGAAAAAAAACCTGATCTCGATGCAAATCGGCGCAGGATATGATATTCACCTCTCTGATGTAAACAACAGGAAACAAGTTATATTGGCTCCTTTTGTATCTTATCATCCTTATTATGGACAAGATCCACGTTCGATTGAATCATGGAACATGACGACAATCCGGGCTGGGATTGCCCTTAAATTTGGTCGTGGTCACAAAATTGCAGAAAAAGAAGAGGTTGTGGTGCAAGCACCTGTTGTTGTGGAAGTTGAGCCAGAAGTTACTTTTACTGCAAATTCACCAAAGAACATTCCGGTACAACGAAGCGTAAGGGAAACATTCCCGATTCGTAATTATGTGTTCTTCAACCTTGGATCAGATAATATTCCTGATCGTTATGTATTACTCAAAAAAGGGCAGGTGAAAGATTTCAGGGATGATCAGTTAGAAGTAACCACCCCAAAAGAATTGACTGGCCGTTCGAAACGACAAATGACGGTCTATTATAACGTGTTAAATATCCTGGGAGACCGTATGATAAAATTTCCATCGGCTACCGTAACCTTGAACGGATCTTCCATGCAAGGTTCAAAAGATGGCCGTGCAATGGCCATGTCTGTCAAGACTTACCTGGTTGATGTATTCGGTATTGCGCCTGCAAGGATTACCATTGAGGGTAGTGTTAAACCAAAAATTGCTTCGGAACAGCCCGGTGGAACACTCGAGCTAGACCTTCTACGTGAAGGTGACCGCAGAGTAACTATTTGGAGTAATTCGCCTGAGTTAACTATGGAATTCCAGAGTGGACCTGATGCACCGCTTAGACCAGTTGAAATTGTTACAGTTCAGGAAGCGCCAATTGACAGCTATGTGTCATTCGATGCAGAAGGTGCCGATAAAGCATTCACTTCATGGTCACTGGAAGTAAAAGATGACCAGGGAAAAGAACAAAATTTTGGTCCCTATACCCAGGAAACTGTAAGTATACCAGGAAAAACCATATTAGGAACACGTCCGGAAGGTGATTATACCATAACAATGGTTGGTCAGACAAAGAGCGGCAAGACTATTAAAAAGGAAACCAAAGCACACCTGGTACTTTGGACACCTGGTAAAGACGAAGAAATGATGAGATTCAGCGTACTCTATGAATTCAACAACTCAAAGGCAGTCGTTATTTACCAAAAATATCTTACCAACGTAGTAATACCTAAGATTCCAATGGGCGGAACCGTCATTATTCATGGCCATACCGATATTATCGGAGGTGAGGACAATAATATGAAATTGTCGTTGGCCAGGGCAAATGATGTCAAAGCTATTCTCGAAGACGGTCTGACAAAGGCTGGCCGGACTGATGTTAAATTTGAAGTTCATGGATTTGGTGAAGATCAGAATTTGGCACCGTTTAACAACAAATATCCGGAGGAACGTTTTTACAACCGGACCGTTGTTATCGATATTCTTCCTAAGAAGTAAGTTTTTAATTCAAAATAAATTTACATGTCAATCAAAAAGAGGCCGTTATGGCCTCTTTTTTTATTACTGCAATCGTCCTGTTAACTCTACTTTAACACATTTCCAATTTTAATTGAAACTAACTCACCAATGTTTCACATTATCTATGCAATAACGTATTAAATAAGATAGGTTAACGCCTTAGTTTAAGTACTGTTCTAGTATTTTATAAGTACAAAGTTTTGACTTTATGTATTTAAAACATAGGTATAATGACCTTTATCCAGGGAATTGGTATGGGTCTATGGTTTTTTTTATGAATGCGCAGACAACAACAACCTACGATTGCTATAATTCCCGTATTTCACCTTATTTCTACTTTAACAGATTCAATAAAAAGAACAATTTGTGTTTTTGGGATTCTACAGTGAAATACAAGAGAATAAGGTTTATTTAATGAATTACATCCAGGCTTCTACAGAAAATCATCTGGTTCTAATATGCAACTCTCAATTGTTCTCTAAACTGGAACTTCTAAAGTAGAATTATATATTAAATTAATTGAATATGTGTGAATTATGCAATATAAATAAAAAGTTATGTAACACTTCTGATCAGAAAATTGCCCAAATTCGTCATTCAATTAATCATTAAAATAAAACAAGATGAAAAAAACATTGCACATTTTAGGATTTTTAACCTTGATCATTAGTTTGTCATTAACTTCCTGCGGACCAAGTAAAAAATTAGTTCTGTCGGAAGCCAGAGTAGATAAGCTACAAAAGGACAATGCCGATAAACAGAGTCAGCTTGATAATACTCAGAGTCAACTGAATGACTGTAACTCAAAAGTAAAGAACCTGAATCAATCGACTACATCCCTGCAAAATGAAAATGCTTCAGTTCTGAACGATTTGAGGGCTTTGTCAGCAGAATCAAAAATGACTATAGCTGATCAGGCCAAGCGTTTACAAACACTTCAGAATATGATTCAGGCACAAAAGGATGTGATGTCGAAGCTTAAAAATTCAATTGCTGATGCATTGATGAATTATAAATCAGACGAACTATCAGTTTACACGAAAGATGGAAACGTATATGTTTCGCTTCAGGAAAAATTGCTGTTCAAATCGGGTAGCGATGTAGTTGATCCCAAAGGAAAAGAAGCACTCAAATCACTTGCCCAGGTTCTTAACAGCACGCGAGACATTACTGTCATGATTGAAGGTCATACGGATAACGTACCTATTAAAACCAATCTGTTTAAAGATAATTGGGATCTCAGCACAGCCAGGGCAACATCTATTGTAAGGATATTAACCAAAGATAATGGTTTTGATTCCAATCGGATCACAGCAGCCGGAAGAGGCGAATTTCATCCTGTAAAACCAAATGAAACAGCAGAAGGACGTGCAGGTAACCGAAGAACTGAAGTAATCCTTTCGCCTGACCTGAAGGAGCTTTATAAACTATTGGATCAATAACGTTAAAAAGTGTGAATGATGTAAGTCTTTGCTGGAATTATGTAACGAATTACAACGCAAAATGGATCAACTTTGTGATATTAAAATTTTACCAAATTAATAAATAGATTATGAAAACATTAAAATTAATTGTTATTGGAACGTTGTTATTTTTTGCAGCTTCTTCGGTGCAGGCACAAGTATCTGTGCATTTAAATCTTGGAGTAGCTCCGGATTGGGGTCCTTCAGGATATTCTGATGTAAGGTATTATTACCTTCCCGATGTTGAAGCTTATTATGATATTTCATCGTCGATGTTCATTTATAATAATGGCGTTACTTGGGTTCACCGTTCTTCACTTCCAAGCCGATACAGAAATTATGATCTGTACAACGGGTATAAAGTGCCGATGTCTAACTATCGCGGTAGTAGACCATACTCCGATTTTCGTCAACACAGAACACAATATGCCAAAGGATATCGCGGAGCGGAACAACATAACATAGGCCAGAGACCTGACAGAGGGAATTCGAACCTGGGAAATTATTCAAGAGGTCGTTCTAATCAAAAGGTTGGACGTGGTAATGACCAGAGAAACGGGAAAGACAATAATAAGAATAAAGGTAGAGGAAACGACAAAGGAAATGGTCGTGATCGCTAAATGCAACCAAGAATGATTTGAGGTTAAAGTTGAAACCTGCATCATGAATTGAAAATGAATCGGAAACCCACAATATGGAAACCGCAAAGTTACAATTTATGATGCAGGTTCCTGTTGACCTTAAAACATTATTGCTAACCCCTATGTTTTATACATTAAAATTGCACCTGAAAAAAATAGTTTACCAAACTTAAAATAAACACAAATGAAAACAAGAATCTTAACATTTGCATTGCTCTCACTCTTTTTGATAGCAGGAAGCAGTAATTTATCTGCACAAAAAAGAACCTATTCTGAAAGTTATAGTGGCTTAAATCTGGGATTGGGTATCGGCGGATATTACGGCTATTACGGTTACGTTAACCGTTCATTGCCTGTATTTCATATCAATTATGAGTTTGATGTGGCCAACAGTTTCACATTAGCTCCGTTTCTGAGTTTCTCCTCATACAGGGAAGGTCCTTATGGTAACGGTTATTATTATCATGAATCAATTATTCCTATAGGTGTTAAAGGTACCTATTACTTTGATCGGTTACTGAATGCTAATTCCGACTGGGATTTTTATCTGGCAGGTTCTTTAGGATTTGCTATTATAAAAACATCATGGGATAATGGATATACCGGTGACAGAAATTATTACCAGGATGGAAGCCCTTTATTTCTCGATTTGCATATAGGTACTGAATACCATGTTAGTAGCAAAGTTGGATTATTCCTTGACCTTTCAACCGGAGTTTCAACGGTTGGTATTGCAATACATAAATAATGGATTAAGCAGTCTCCTTAATTATAAAGTCATATTTAAAGTTTACCGGGTTCAAATCCGGTAAACTTTTTTTTGTACATTGTGGGTAGATAATTACACCTACATAGTGTTTATTTCACTTAAGAAGATTTTTGACGAATTACACGAATTTGATTGGGGGTTACGGCTATAGTTAGGGAAATGAATTGATCTGTTAAACCTTTGATTGAAATTTTAGTCAATAAAAGAAGCTTAATAGATACATCAAACTTATAACCATGATTAATAACCGAACCACAGCTTCAAATCATACGAAATTCAAAGATATAGTCTTGCTACGGGGAATAAAAATAGGATTTGCTATTGTTTTTTCAATCCTGTTTTGCCAATCCCTATTTTCACAAAGGATAGGCTTTACCGATAATTTTGATGACGGTTCAATGGAATTTACGTTCAGGGGAAACCAGGGTAAACCACGTCCGCCATTCAAAATCTGGGGCACAGTCACTCCCGGCACTTATGGGATGGTCGAAAAAGACAGTGTATTAAATATTAGTTATACGCGGTTGGCAGGAATAGGTGCTTTTGATCATTTCACCTTTACTCCATTCCGGGAATTAAACGTTGTATCAAACCCCCGCATCCAGGTCCAATTAAAATCAAACGTCGAAACAAGACTGACTGTAAGTCCTACATACTCAATGGAACCACCTACATTCGAATACCTTAATCAGAAGATTCCGGGTGATAATATCTGGCATACCTATACATTTGACATGTTGCGACCCTATTATTCCAGGTTCAGCAACGTAAGCAAAGTAGATTTTTATTTTGACAGGGATACATCAGTAACCAAATCAGGATTGATAGAAATGGACAATTTCAAAATTGCATGGTTTCTGATTAAAGTTACTGATGTTAAAGCCAATGTAGAAAATGGAACAAACATTCGGCTGACATGGAAAACAAGTGATGTGTCCAGAACAAAAGGATTTAAAATTTACAGGGATAATAAACCGAACATTAAACCTGGCAAAACTACCCTAATTGCGGATGTGAGTACGCCAGATTTTTTGGATAAAAACCTTGAACCTTATAAACATTACTTCTATAAAATAGTACCAATCAGCACGACTGGGGAAGTTTATTTTGAGTCATCTGAAGTAAATGGAGAGACCTTTAAAGAAGGAACAAAACCTGAAGTCAAGATAAAAGGAATCAATACTTCAGTAGTTAAAAAATATGAAAAGTTTGAAATGTACCTTGACCTCAGGAATGTGGGTATTGAAAATCCGTTTAACCCTGCTGATATTGATGTTTATGCCTTGTTTACCGCTCCTTCAGGGAAACAGGTAAAAATAAACGGATTCTACGATGACTACAAAGATGTGAATCTTTGGAAAGTTCGTTTCTCACCAAATGAAACAGGTGACTACAAATACGAGGTTTTTGTTCATGATGCAGGTGGTATAGGAAAATCATCGGTGGATAAATTTACCGCAACTGAATCGAACCATCATGGATGGATAAAACCATCGGTGATAAATCCACATTATTTTGTACAGGATGATGGAACCTCATTTTACGGTGTTGGGGTATATTCTCCCTGGGGCAATAATCAGTTGCGATTCGATACTTATGCAAAAAATAATGCCAACCTGTTTGCGATCTGGGACATTGGGTACGGAGGATTTGTCAACGACAAGGGTCTTATCGAAGAAGAATTAGGCAGGTATAATCAGGCAAAACTTGGAGCCCTTGATTCACTAATCGTAATACTCGAAAAAAACGATATCAAATTAATGTATGCCCTTTGGCCACATGACCTGTTTTCAGCAACGGTATGGTCAGCCGAATGGAAGAAAAATCCATACAGTCAGTTGGTAGAAGCAGAAGATGTATATAGCGACTCTCTGGTATGGAATTATCAGAAAATGAAATACCGATACATGATTGCACGCTATTCATATAGCCGAAGTATGGGGATATGGGAATTGATCAATGAAATGAATGGCACCGATGGTTGGGCAAAAGGACGGCATAAGGAAGCGCTGGATTGGGTTGAAAAATGCAATAAATATTTTGAAGAGAACGATCCTTATAACCATCCGGTTACAGCTTCCTTTAGCGGTGGTTTTACCGAATACCGCGAAGAGTTGTATCAGCGCAATGACATTCCGAATATTCATCTCTACCCCGCTCAGGGTTGGGTGATGAAATACCCGGAGGATAAAATGCGCAGTGACATGTACAATTTTGCCTGGGCCAGCCGACGCTTTTGGGATGGGTTTGAGAAGCCTGCAATATTTGGTGAAGCAGGTGCCGACCTGACCTATTTCAAACCCAGCGATAAGCTGTATCATCAATCCTATCATAACCAAATCTGGGCGGCACTTACCAACGGGTTATCTTCCACACCTATATGGTGGGCCTACGATAACTTAAATGTAGATGACTGGAGCCAATTGAAAAACCTATCCAGGTTTGTTTCGGATATCGACTTTGCAAACCTTCCCTATAAACCTTCAAATGTAAGTTCAGAAGGGGCTGATGTATACGGTCTGAACACCGGAACAAAAGCTCTGGCCTGGATTCGTTCATATTCAAACCCTGATGTAAGTGGCTCAAGAATTAACATTAAAGGACTTGAGAATGGCGAGTATGAAATTTTGTGGTTCGATACCTGGAAGGGTGAATACCTGAAAGCAGGGAAGGCTGCTTCAAATAACGGAGAGATGGTACTGACTGTTCCAAAATTATCGGAAACTCATCCAGATATTGCATTTAAAATTAAATAGAACAATTATAATTAAACAAATTTCACAATAACATCAATCATCCAGCCTTGATAAATGCCTAATGCTGACATGTTTAATGCGATCACAGCCAATGTAAGGTTTCCGCTTAAAGTCAAAACAGGTAAAATAGTCTCGCAGTCATTTGAAAATGGGGTAGTGGTCACCCTGATGTAATAATACAAGAATAAACTGCTGAATAATCTATTTTTTTCTACTTTATCCACTTTCTCCGTACTCTGTGATGATAATCGAGAAAGCACTTTTGATCTTTCTTTTTCATTGACTCAGACTACCAAAGAGCATTAACCTTATAATACATAGCTAATGTTTAACTCATACTCATCCACAATATCGTAAAACACCTTATTTAACTGATTGAAGTTGGCATAGATCTTTTCATCGATACCTCCGGCTTCAGTGTTTTTAGAAATTGATTTATATTGCCCCAATCTATTTCTGAAAAGATCAAATTCCAGAGAGCCAATTCTGAAATTCTTTACGAAAGTGAAATCATTTTTATTCATGTGATTAGATTTTGTTAATTTTTTGTCAAAAACCAGCTTTCGATAGAAGCAGGGAACTCAATATCAGCATTCATTCTTCTGATTTCTCTCTGAAGTAATGCCGATTCTGTAGCGTGAAAGAAGCTTTAACTTATCAGATTTCAAGATTTAAATTTTATAGTTGATTGAATGATATAACATTTAGGAATCAGATTCGGTTCGGTAAAAAGTATTAAAAAATGTTATTTCTTTTGCCGGGTTAAGAATTAAGGCTTCAGCCTTAATCCAATGGGTTGCAGTGTATCAGTGGTGAGTTTTCTTGAAAATATCTTTCCCGAAACCGGATATCCATTCATTTGTTCGTCAGGAAAAGTGTGAATAAATGGGAGGTATTGTCTTCTTTCCAGGTTAAAATCAAGCCATTTAATGACATTTTTAGGTGTTAAAATCACTGGCATGTGTTCAATGCCAATCCGGCGAAGCATTGGGTTGGATGCCGCCGTTATCAGGGTGAATCCGGTCTCGCAAGTACCTGTTTCTGCATTTAACCAATTCGCATAAATGCCGGCAAGGGCAAAAGGACGTTCTTGGTGTTGCATATGTATGAGGTAAGTGGTATTGTCGGGCGAAGTAACCAGGAAGGCATCAGCCAGTATTGCACACCGGCATGAACGCATGGATGCCGAATATTCCAGCCGGGTTACAATGCGCATCAGGCGGTCATATTCATCTTCTTCTTCCTCACGTGCTATTTCATCGGTTCTCAGGTTAAGCAAATCCATACGCTTTGAAGCATGTTCAGAATTATATCCAAATTTCATACTCTGCAAAAGGTCAGGCGCACAGGAAGTAATTACCCAGGCTTGATCTCCACCCGATAGCAAGGAAGGTATGGGAATCGGGACACAGGACTTGCCCGGTTTTAGATGATACCTGCTTCTGGCCTCATCGGCAGTGCTTACTATGATCAGATTTTCAATCATGATTATATTTTAATCAAATAGGCTGATCTAAATATAATCAAATTCAGGATATATTTTACTTTTAGGGGCCTCTTATTTTGAGCTCAGGAGCGAAAATTGATCGTCAGGCATCATGGAAAGTCATCGCATCATTAAGAATAGAAAAGGATTTCAGCTTTGCTTCGCGGTCAAACAGGTTACTGGATACCATCAGTTCATTAATTCCCGTTTCAGCAATAAATTTGGCAAGTATCTTTCGCAAAGTATCCCTGCTGCCCGTAAAGGTGCACATTAGCATGCTGTTTACAGCATTAAACACTTCCGGCAACTGATAAATATCGGGCAATTCTCCGGGGGGCTGGATAGGCTTGCGTGTATTGGTGATAAGACCAACGAATACCTTGATCAGGCTTGTAGCCAGGAATTTTGCTTCTTCGTCCGTGTCGGCGGCAATCACATTAACGCAGGCCATAACATATGGTTGAGCCAACGTATGTGAAACTTTGAAGTTTTTACGGTAAATATCGATTGCTGAACGGAATTGTAAGGGTGCAAAATGAGCGGCAAAGGCATAGGGCAATCCCATTTGCGCTGCAAGGTATGCGCTATCGGTACTGGAACCCAGTATCCAGATCGGTATATTCAATCCTTCGCCAGGGAAGGCGCGGACCTTGGAAGTGCTGTTTTCAGTGCTAAAATAGGTCTGCAATTGCTTCACATCGATTGGAAAGTCATAGGTTGTCCCCATGTTATTGCGCCTCAATGTCATGGCTGTAAGTGGATCTGTTCCGGGAGCCCTGCCCAGACCCAGATCAATCCTTCCGGGGTAAAGTGTTTCCAGTGTTCCGAATTGTTCGGCAATCACTAACGGACTGTGATTCGGAAGCATGATCCCTCCTGATCCAACCCGAATGGAATTGGTTTTAGAGGAAATATGACCAATCAGAACAGAGGTTGCTGAACTGGCGATGGATTCCATATTATGGTGCTCAGCCAGCCAGATACGCCTGTATCCCAGGGATTCGGTGAGTTGGGCAACTTCAACTGTACGTGAGATTGCATCACCTGGATTTGATCCTTCTACAACCGTCGCCAATTCCAGAACCGATAAGGGTATTTTATGCATTGGTCTTGTTTAAAGAAATGAGTAACCTCTATCCGATATACAGATTGGATAGGGGTTAAGATACCTGGGAATTAAAACAGAAAAAAGCACGAATAGTTTGATTGATAGTCTTGAATATAATTACTGGAATTATTGATTTACACGATTTTTTTAATTACATTCTTTATTTGTCCTATTAAAGTCCTATTCAGGCAGGAATACAATATAACCTTGTGTATACCTTGTGTATACCTTGTGTATACCTTGTGTGTTCATGAACACATAAGCTACACAGGATGTACACTTGAGGTATACTTAATATACAAACAAAATACAAGCCAAGTAATAACGAATCAGGAGGAAAAACAAAATATCTTTCTGTCGTTCATACATAAAGTTCAAGGACCATTTTCGGTAAGATAGCAAAATCATAAGGATACTAATAGATTGCCTTTGGAGGGGGAACAATTGCTTTATGGAGCTGGCTTTAAACTATTAATAGTCAATAAATAATAAGGAAATGGAGATTGTTGATGCAAATAACTTTCTGATTAGTTTTTTCAGCGTTGGATCGTTTAACTGATAATCATTCATCAGGACGGGTGGGAGTGTGTGTCCTAAATTCAGCGGGAAATCCCCAGTTAGAAATGCAATATTTCTTTCAGAATTTTACCATCAACTTTAACGGGTTGTTTAATCTTTAATCTTCTGGCTCAATTGCTTGTCCAGTCGCTCTATTTCCTTTTTCCGTGTAACCAGAACCTTAATATATTGCAGGCAGTTTTCCTTATGTTCCACATTGTTTTTACCTAATATGGTATACGATTTAACAAGCCAATCAACCCCGGCATCCGGTTTTGCTTCCATTTCGCAGGCTAAAGCCATGTTGTAGCAGGCCTTAGCAGCTATTTTAAGGTTTTTGTTTTTAGTTTCCTTGTTCCATATTTCAGCAGCTTTTAACCAATTATTCTCAAGTGCAAATTTTTCGGCATTGCGCATATCGAGGTTATTTGACTTGTAATAAAGACGATCGACCTGAATCCACGAAGGAATTGCTTTCGTACCGAAGAATTTGCCCAGGTATTGGCCTGAACTGATTAATATTCTTTTCAGAGGGTAGTTATAGGGATAATTTGCTTTCAACTGGGATTCATCATAAAAAAGGGTATCTATCTGTTTGTATCCATAGGCCAGACTATCATTTTTAAAAGAAATTGTCCATAAGAGGTTGGCCTCAATTTTTATGGGATTCGGATTGTACTTTATGTAATATGTGTTAAAATGGAGAAAATCAAGAAATATACAAACATCAGATTGGGTTCGTTCATGCAATTCGTGACTGTTTCCAATATAGGCAGAATCTTTAAACATCAACTTCAGGCTGCTCCCATAGTTATTCACCTTCAAAAAATAATCTTCATTCTCGAAATATCGGGCCAGAGCATTTATGCAAGTATCTGAAAGTTCCTGGTATTTAGTGGCGTAATGTTTTATCTCCTGATTACCATCGAAATAGGTAATAGTACAAGTATCAGACTGAAAGAGATTACGATTAATAAGAGCCACATTAAGGTCTTTGGGAATGCCAAAAATACCGGGCTTCATGATTTCTACTGGCATGGTCCTTGCACTTTCGGTTATAAGGCACGAAGTAAGACCTGAGAAAATCGGTACGATAAGAAGAATATTTCGTAGGAAGTTCATACTCGGAGTTTAGAAATTTGTCACTCAGTTATAGGATTATTTGCCGGATATCCAAGCTGTTGGCTTAATAATACAATCTCGTCCCGGCGACTTTTCAATACTTTCATGTATTGCTGGCAATTGATCTTATGCTCAGAACAATTGTGAAACAACCGATCACTGGATTCCTGCAACCAATCAATACCAACTTCTGGTTTCCCTTGCATCTCACAATACAGGGCCATATTATAACAGGCCTTGGCAGCAATCATTTGATTTTTGTTTTTGGTTTCCTTGTTCCAAAGTTCGGCTGCTTTGACCCAATTATTGCTTAAAGCATGTTTTTCAGCAAGAAGCATTTGATGATTATTTGATCTGTAATACATTCTGTCCACATTCACCCAGGATGGTATTATTTTGGTCCCGAACGATTGTCCAAGATATTGGCAGGAATTATTGACCAATTGCTTCAGAATAGTTTTCTTATCTTTATACCTGTGAACCTGTGACTTATAATATAGAAGCGTATCAGTCTGTTCATGCCACTGGTTGGTACTATCGCTTTTTACTGCTATTGTCCATCTTAATTTTGCGTGCGTAATGAATGGAACTGAAGAATAGGTGATATAGAAGGTATCAAAATTTAGTAGATCAAGAAAAATACAAACATCTGATTTGGTCCTTTCAAACAGGTCAGTCATTGATGTAGACTGTTCGGTGAGTTTAGAGAGATAATTCGAACTGTCGCTGTAATTGATCACTTCACGAAAATATCCTTCTTTGATTAAATAGTTGGCAAGCGCATACACACAGGTATCCGAAATTGCCTGATATTTAATAGTTGGATCTGTCAGATTCTTAAATCCATTGGAATATTGAAAATTGGTAGTATCAGACTGCAAGAGATCACTTTTTAATAAAGCTACCGAAAGATTTTTGGGGACGCCATAAACTCCTGGTTTCATGATTTCAAAACGGGTTGAACGAACACTGTCAGTGATCAGGCATGAAGTAAGGCTGAAGAAAACTATAATCAACAGAAGACTATATCGATGGATGTTCATACAGCAAGATTTGAAATGGCTTATTAGTTTAACGAGTTAATTACAGGAGTTCTCAATTACTTTTCTCATCCACCAATCTCCTTTACCCGCATTACTAAGATATAAATATATCTCTGATAATTCGACTTATGTTTGTTATTATTTTAAACAATATCCATGCCAGAGATAATTTGATCAGCCATTCGTAACTGGAATCGGACCTAAGAATAGCAGGTTTAACGGAAGTAAACTTCTATCGGAGTTCATGCTGGGCATCCAGTTTGTTGATTTCCAGCTTTCTTCGGTACAATACGGCCGAATACTTTCGTACTGCTTCATTTTCATTCGACCAGAATGTCCCGGTACTTAGTTTAGCTGCCCGTGCGGTTAATTCCAGCGCCTGATCAATCTGCCCGTTCATTTCACCCGCAAGTGCCAGATTATAGATGGATATTATCTTGTCACGCTTGTTCTTGCTGTTTGCGTATTTTTGCCAGATGGGGGAAGCTTCTTCCCATTTACTTTTCTGAGCAAGCATTGCAGCCTGTTTTAATTCAGGTTTTCCGCACGACATGATTTCACGATAAACCTTACACCAGGATGGTGCAATATGTTTTGAATAGTTATCACCTATAACTGCGGAAGCAAGAATGATGGCTTCTTTTTTCCCAGGTATGCGGTGTTCATTATAATTGCCATTATCATCAGTTCCATCCCAAAAGAGAGTATCAATCTGTGCAAAACGATCAATGATTTTATGGTTTTTACAGTCATAAATAGACCAAATGTTGGAAGTTAATACATTTGCAACAGTAGTTGAAGTTGATTCATCTTTCTGAATGCTGTAGAAACATGAAAACATATCGAGCAGAATCAATCCATCAGCTCCGGTTTTAGTCGCCATATTTTTATACCATTCGGCTTTTCCCGGCCCAATTGCTTTTACATGCAAAGTAGGTAATGAATTGACTGGCAAAATCAGGATACTATCGAAACAGTTCTGAACCAATAATCGGGATGCAAGGCTATCGATGCAGGTAATCTGCGCTAAACTATCCGTATTGAACTTAATTTCATCCTTGATCAGCTGCCGGTTTTTAACCTGGTAATTTTGGAGAGTATCATCTACATACTTCAAATTTCGAGAGATGACCGCTATTTTGCGAATATTCACCGGAAGAGAAAACTTCGCAGGCTTTAAAACTTCAATGGTTAGATTTTCATAGCTTACGCATGAACTCATGATTAATAATAGAACAATCCAGAGCAATCCAGATTTTAGTTTCATATTATTTCGATTTTAGAATGGTTTCTTTCCGAATCTTAAGCTTTTTAAGATATGCATCAGTCTGAAACCGGTAATACGAATAAAATGATTTTAATCCCCACTCAATTGCCCCATCAATATCGCCATTTAATTCTTTGACCAATGCCAGGTTATATTCAGCTTTGCTTCTAATGTTTTTATTTTTTGACTGTGCCATTTCCTCCCAGAATTTGGCTGCTGCTTCGTAATTACTATCATTCATCAATTTCTGACCACGATCATCCCAAAGTTTGAACAAGAAATAACCTCTTTTCTCCTGAATCCAGGTAGGAGAGAGCTTACTGTCCAAATCCAGTGCAACCTTGATTCCAGCGTCAATCATGGCCATTTTAATGGAAGGTAATTTGTAAAGCATTCGTGTCTGGTTGTAATCTGCACTTTCCCAGGAAATGGTATCAATCAGTTCAATTTCTTTAATCATTGTTTTCTTACCAGGTTTATAAACTCTGAAAAATGCATCATACTTCAGATCGAGAGAGGCATTATAAGAATAAACTGCATTCAAATTCTGATCGATAAATTTTTCTTTGGTATTGTCAGCCATCAGTTTAGTAGAGAACCTTTCCAAAACCATCAGGGCATCAGTATTATAATTGCTGCATATTTGACTAACCTTTTCCGGATCCAAAGTATCGGGAAGGAATTCGAAAGGAAGGATTCTTTTTAAGTTTCGTTCAACAGGTACAACGACATCATACCGACCAGATTCAAATAATAATGCAGCGAGTGCTTTGATTGTAGTATCCGCAGCTGTACTATCCAAAACAATTTTTGATAATTGATAGCCATTCCTATAGAAAAAATTCTGTAATGAATCCTCATGGTAATTCCGAAATTGTTTATCCATGCTTCGATTCATTAACGTAAGGCTTTGAATATCCTTAGGTAATTCATCGGGAGTTGGATTGGCATTTTCTATGGTAAGGGGTATATAATAACTTTTACATGAAAACAGGAGAAATCCAATCATGAAAAAAAGCAATACTTTAAATGAAAATATCTTGTTTAAAATCGGCATTATCATTTTTGTTAATAAATTCCCCAATATTTTCTAAAAAACCACTCTGTAGCCAACAATATTATTATCAGAAAAAACAATACTTTCAGGTTAATCCATTCGGTCTGCAATGTCTGTTTCTGTTGCTGAACTGCAATTTGTTTGTTATTCTTTATGAACTCAATTAATGTGCCATAATTTTCAGTTGAATAAAACTGACCTCCTGTTTGTTGCGATAATTGGTATAAAACGCTATAATCAGCCCGGTTATTTTGTATTTCAATATCATTTTTCACAATGCTAAAACTTCCTTTCTCCTTAAAATTTTGATTCCCAAGTTTTGTTTCAGCTTCAAAAGTATAATCTCCCGGTTTTAGGTTGCCGGCATTCAACGAGTAATAATCATTTTTTCGGTCAAAAAGGTAATTAAACTCCTTTAGACTATCGTTTTTGATCCGAATAT
>Ga0302286_10001351_pt1 | contig 18379 bp, 14 predicted proteins | sample III_Fen_E2_3_FD_198765 | JGI IMG/M metagenome (GOLD analysis project Ga0302286, IMG submission 198765) | Peat permafrost microbial communities from Stordalen Mire near Abisko, Sweden - III_Fen_E2_3 | ecosystem: Environmental > Terrestrial > Soil > Wetlands > Permafrost | place: Sweden: Abisko...
CGTTGGTACACTACCATTCGTGCCTGGAAGATCGAGAAGAATGTAGTGTCTGCGTCAGCAGCTCCATCTTCATTTACGGCACCTGCCCCTTCATTTGATTCAGCTCCGGGAGCCGGTGAAGGAAGTGATCTTCCTTTTTAAATTTAGTTGATTGGTTAATTAGTTAATTGGTTAAGTAAGTTAAGCTAAGAAAGTTAAGAAAGTTGATTGAGTTGAATTAATTGCCCAATCAACTAATTACCTAATCAACCAATTACTCAATCAACTTAATCAACCCAATCAACCAATCAACCAATCAACCAATCAACCAATTAACTAATTAACTAATTAACCAATCAACCAATTACCCAATCAATCGATCAACCAAAATATTACTGGGAATGAGTGGCGGCACCGATAGTTCGGTTGCTGCCATTCTTTTATTGGAACAAGGCTATGAAGTCGTGGGCATAACGTTTCGTTTCTGGGAAGAAGGTGAGAATAAACATTTGGAAGATGCTGTTAAACTTGCATCCCAACTCGGAATTGAACATATTACTTATGATGCCCGTGATACATTCCGTTTACATGTTGTCGGGTATTTTATCGATGAATACCTGGCAGGACGGACTCCGTTCCCTTGTGTAAAATGCAACAATGAGCTCAAGTGGAAGCTTATACTGGAAGAAGCCGACAGGCTGGGTTGTGACAAGGTGGCTATGGGACATTACGTGAATATCGTTCATGAAGACAACCATTATTTTGTTGTTGAAGGAAAAGACCCGGATAAAGACCAATCGTTCTTTTTATGGGGACTGACCCAGCTCCAACTTTCACGAATTGTATTCCCTTTAGGGCAGTTTTATAAAACACACGTCCGTGCCATGGCAGCCGAACGTGGATATCAGAAAGTCTCCGAAAAGAAAGATAGTTTAGGTGCTTGCTTTTGTTCAGGAGATTACAGGCCTTTCCTGAAAAAGCAATTGAAGGAACCTGATAAGTCTATTTTCCCCGGGAATTTTATCGATGAAGATGGCAACCTGTTAGGCTGTCATGAAGGATTTCCACTTTATACAGTTGGGCAACGACGTGGATTAATCCATTTGAACCGGAAAGTATTTGTAAAAGAAATCAGGCCATTGACGAATGAGGTTATTCTTGCACCATTAGTAAATATGTATAAGACCGAATTCCTGATCCGGGATGTGAATATTGTCGACAAAGGATTGTTTACTGATGAATATGATGTGATTTGCCGCATTCGCTACCGCAAACAGAATACTTTATGCAGGGTTGTTTTACTGGAAAATAAATGTGCCAGGGTAGAACTTGCGGAACCACTTGAATCCATAGCACCCGGACAAACTGCCGTCTTTTACAGATATGGGAGAATTCTGGGAGGTGGTTTTATTGAATAGTGGGTAGTAGGTAGAATATAAGAAAATAGGAAGTAATAGAAAATTTAAGTAGTATGGGAAACTGGTTGCTGAAAGTTGTATAATCCTGATTTCTTATTACTTTTTTTGTAACCCGATGTCAGTACTAGACAGTTTGAAGAGTTTCGCGTTATGGTTCGGTGTTAAATGCCTCTTATGACACGTTCAATGATATTGTTCTCAAAACCGCGACTTTGGGCAAAGCGGAAGAGTTTGCCTTGTTTCTCATATTCAAATTCATATTTTAGACCCACCAGTTTGGTTTTAAGTAGTGAAGCCAGTAATTCTTCATATTCTCCCTCATCAATGGTATTCAGGGCATCCTCAATAATCCCTTTATCCAATCCTTTTCCTTTTAATGCATAGGATATCTTGAACTTTCCCCACTTGTTGAAGTGAAATTTATCTTTCACAAAGTAAGTACAATATCGTTTTTCATTGATAAAATCTTCTGATATAAGCCTGTCGATAATAGTTTTTTTATCTCCATCAGATACTCCCCATGCGGTAAGCTTATCCTCTACCTCTAACACACAATGTTCGGATATAGAGCAATACGATGCCGCCTTATGCAGTAACTCATCTAAAGTATATTCTTTTTTCATAACAATAAAGCTTACTAGATTAACAAGATAATTAACTCACAAATGTAGTTATTTTTATCGTTTAAGAGATATAAAATGAGTCCTAAAAGTAAATTTCAATCAGAATTAGCAACAAAAGATACCATAATGGCATACTGTAAATACTGATACACCGATTTCGACCAGCTATTTTAAATCTTGGTCAGTTGAAATAAATAGTTAGAATACACAAGTAGAGACGCAAATCATAGCGTCTCTACTTGTGTATTCTTTATTCTTTGGCATGTTTTCTCAATTTCCAGTTCTTTATTGTTCTTTTTATAAAGAAACCAAGTGGGATCATTAGAATTAGATATGGCCATAAGCCAAAGAATTCTAATATAAAGTCTACCAATCCATACCAACCATCAGCAATGGATTCTTTGAGTTTTTCCCAGAAACTATCACGCTTTACAGGTTTGAACGTAAAATCTTTTTGAGTGGAGATCGTCATATTCAGCGTGCTGTAATTGACACAATCGTTCAGGTAACGTAACCTGCCTTGAGTACTTTCAATTTCTTCCTGCAAAACCCGGATGGATTCTTCTATTTCGATGATATCTTTTACTGAATTGGCTTTCTTCATGATTTCATTGTACCGTGCCAATGAATTTCGTTTGCTATTAAGACGGCTTTCCAAATCAACGAATTCTTCAGTAACGTCACGTGCCTGAATCTCTTTGTAAAGTATTTTACTGCTGCCTCTTTCCGCAGAACCCACAAATCGTTCGAAGTTCACTCCCGGAATACGGATAACCAATTCATAACCCGATTGGTTGTCTGAATTTTTCAGGTTTTCGTTGGCATAATAACCACCGGATGATTTTACCAGTGAATCTATTCTTTGTTTTGCACTCTGCAAATTGTCAACCTGTAAGCCTAACCGTCCGTCTTTAATGATTTTCTTATTCATGATTTCGGGCTTTACCTTGTCGGGTACTACTTTGATTTTGTGAGCAACCTCTTGCGAAACATTCCCTTTTACATCAGCAATGTCTGCGCCGTTTATTTCATCATTACTTTTTACATCGGCAACAGAAATTGCCCTATCATTTTTCACTTCGGACTTTTTTAAAGAACTGAAGGACATGACTTCAACGTTATTTACATTCTGCTTTTTTGTGCAAGCAAATAATATTAAAACAACTAACAATAAATAAGATGATTTTTTCATGATTTTAGGTATAAAATTGGTTGTGAATATCAAGTAATCTGAAGAATTAATGTGTTTTTACTTAAGCCGAAATTCAACCGGGAGTGTATAATAAACGTTTACATTTACTCCATTCTGTTTACCTGGAATAAACCTGGGTAATGATTTTATAACCCGCAAGGCTTCTCTGTCACATTCAGAATCGAGAGATCTGACAACTTCCGGGTTTGCAATAGTACCTGTTCTTGTTACCACAAAACGTAAAATTACTTTCCCCTGGATTCCGTTTCTTGAGGCACTGATTGGATATTTCAACCTTTTTGAAAGAATATACAATAACACTTGATCTCCTCCGGGAAATTGTGGCATTTGTTCTATAACCTGATATATCGTTTCATTATCCACCAGTACCTCTTTCTCATACGATTCAGGAGAATAATAGTTCTTATTCGGATTGGGTAGAGGCATTTCGTTTATTCTATTTTGTTGATCGCTTTCTCTATGTTTGTGGTGGCAGGCAGTGAATCCAGAAGCAGAAATCATAATGACTACATAGAAGCATATGGTTTGAAATCTGATTTTTTGGAACATCGGAACATGTATTAATTTAATTGGTACAAATATAGACATTCGTCAATTAAATTAACGTATAAAACGAATGTTTATTTTATACTAATTTTGTATCCTTTTATTCTTAGGGATGATGTGCAAGTCCTCAACTTTCAAAACAGATAAAAGTATAACTGATTTCAGGGGAGATGAAAAAGCAGGAGAATGAAAATAAAGGATTATTTTCGTCTGTTCACCAGATATATACCCGCCAATACCACGGCGGCTCCGCCAATTTCATGGAAAGTTAGTATTTCACCCAAGATAAATATGGAGAATATGGCGGTAAAAACAGTCTGGCTTAATAAGCTTACAGAGGCAACTGTTGGACGGATATGACCCAGCGCCTGGTTGATAGCCAACCAGCCCAGTAATTGCGGAACTATGCCCAGGGTACCCAATGCCAACCAGGTGGTAGTATTGAAACCCCAGAGTGGAGTGGAGGTAAACAGGCATATCAATCCAAGTACAACCGTACTGGCTAACATGGATATGGTGGTAAATGAGAATGTGTCCATTGAAATCCTGCCTTTACGGACAGTAATCAGATAAGCACCGTAAAACATGCTGGCGATAATAGCCAGTATATTCCCGAAGTTCAAATTCGCCTGAAGCACCTGATCGATACCGATGATAATGGTTACTCCCAGGATGGATATGAAAGTTCCTATCCAGAAAATTTTAGAAGGTTTTTCTTTAAGGAAAAGCAAGGATCCTATGCCTACCCATACAGGTGCCAGGTTAGCCAATAGCGTTGAAATGGTGGCTTTTGAGAGCATTATGGACGTATTCCATAGCGCAATGTCACAAGCGAATAAAACGCCGCAAATAACGGCTATTTTAACCCCCTTGCGGTCGGTAATCGGTTTTCTGAAATAAAGCCAGACAGGAATAATACCGATAGTACCAATCAGCATACGGTAAAATCCGGATCCAAATCCACTTATATTTGCTATTTTTACCAGAATAGCTGACCATGATATGCACAGGACACCAAACAATAGCAGGAAATAATGAACCCAAGGATGGTTTTTGTACAATTTAATCATACTCTAATCTATTTTCTGCCTTCAATTTCATACAAACAATAACACCTACTACCTGCTAATCTCTACTTTTTACTTACTAAAAACCGCCCTGACCATCCTGTCATTACCGGATATGTCTTTTCGCAATTCAACGTCCTGAAAGCCCATTCCGGTCAATAAATCCAAGCATAGTTTTCCTGCTGATCGGTTAATTTCAAAATAGAGTTTCCCGTGAGGCTGTAATTGTTGTTGGGCGTAAAGTGCAATCTTTTTGTAAAATAACAACGGATCATTATCGGGTACAAAAAGTGCCAGGTGAGGTTCATAGTCCAATACATTGGAAAACATATCAACTTTTTCTTTCTCTGTGATATAGGGTGGATTACTTACTATGATATCCCATTTTGTCGTTGTATTTGATGTATTCAGGATATCGACCTTGCTGAAAGTTACATCAAGTTTGTTCAGTATGGCATTGCTTTGAGCTGTTTCAAGTGCTTTTCCTGAAATATCAAATCCAGTAACAACGGAATTTGGAAATTCATGTTTCAATGAGAGGGCTATACACCCACTACCGGTACCAATATCGAGTATCTGTAATTCACGGCTTTTATTGTGCTCAGTACATATCCAGTCCACCAATTCTTCCGTTTCAGGTCGTGGTATTAAAACAGACTCATTTACATAAAAAGGGAGTCCGTAAAACTCCGTTTCACCCAAAATGTACTGAATTGGGATAAATTTCTTCAGTTTTTCGATAATACTTTCAATTTCATGGTATTGTTCGTCAGAAAAAAGTGTATTTTTGTTAATGTAAACTTCTGTGCGTGAAAAACCTGTCAGTTTTTCTATGATAAGATAGCTGAAACTTTTAATTTCTGTTTCTGGATAAAGTCCCCTCAATTTGGATTGGATATGTTCAAAAGTGGTTTGCATGATACAAAGATAGGGGAAATATGTCAATTTGCTAATGGCGAAAAACATTATTAATTGATTTTACGAATTATGAATTGTACATTATGAATTATGAATTAAAATATATGTCCCGTTGCCTGCAACTGGCTAAACTAGCCGGTGGTCACGTTGCTCCCAACCCCATGGTTGGTGCAGTGTTGGTCTGCGATGGTGTTATTATTGGCGAAGGGTATCATCGTCATTTTGGGGAAGATCATGCCGAACCAAATGCCATTCATTCAGTGAAGGATTCCGCCTTACTCAAACGAGCCACTATGTATGTCAGCCTTGAACCTTGTTCGCACTATGGCAAGACTCCACCTTGTGCCGATCTGATTGTTTTAAGTGGAATACCCCGGATAATTATCGGGACACTCGATCCGAATCCCAAAGTATCAGGCAGGGGAGTTGCAAAACTTCGGAAAGCCGGTATTGATGTTACGGTAGGCGTGATGGAAGATGAGTGCAGGGAGTTGAACAAACGCTTCTTTATTTTTCAGGAACAAAAACGGCCGTATGTATTGCTTAAATGGGCACAAACACAGGATGGTTTTATGGATCGGCTACGTACTGATTGTGCAGAATTACCTCTGCTGATTTCAAATAATATTACCAAACAACTGACTCATAAAATGCGATCTGAGAATCAGGCAATACTGGTTGGTGCCAATACAGTGTTACTGGATAATCCAACCTTAAATGTACGTAACTGGTCGGGTAAATCACCCATCCGTATTGCTATTGACCGACAAGGGCGTATACCCGAAAATTTCAATGTTCTGGATGGAAGTATACCAACTATTATTTTTACAGAGAAAGAACAGGTCAATAAACACAATGTTGAGTATGTGAAAATTGATTTCGATGATGACCGTCTTAAAATAATCCTTCAGAAAATATACGAACGAAATATACATTCAGTGATGGTGGAAGGAGGTGCAAGTATATTAACCAGTTTTATTCAAGCCGGTTTATGGGACGAGGCGAACATCGAAGTTTCTCAACAACGCATCGCTACGGGAGTCGCCGCACCCAATCTGTCTCTTCAGCCCATATCCAGGGATATTTACGAGGGTCATGAATGGTTGTTCTATAAAAAATAAATTTTACTTATAAATATTCTATGAATCATTTAATTACAGTAATTCTTATTGTGCTTTACGGGTATACACTCATCAGTATCATCTCGGTGTTGCTTTTGGAAAACAGGAATCCTGCAAAATCATTATCGTGGGTGATGGTTTTGATCTTTTTACCAATAATTGGTATGTTTTTCTATCTGTTGTTAGGGCAGGATTATCGTAAGAAAAAAATTATTTCTAAAAAGAGTATTCGATCAGTCATCGACAGGCCAATAGCATCTTTTGATCTTAATAAGCTGGATAGATCGATGATGAATGATAATCAGTTGAACCTGATTAAAATGTTATACAAAAATAGTGAAGCTGCCGGATATGCATTCAATAAAATCGATGTGTTATCGGATGGCGAAAGTACTTTCCATGCTGTTTTTGAAGCTATCCGACAGGCAAAGGACCATGTTCATATCGAATTTTTTATCTTCGATGATGATAAAATCTCTAACCAGTTACGTGAGCTTCTCATTCAGAAAGCCCATGAGGGCGTTCGTGTCAGACTGATTTACGATTATTGGGGTAGTTTTAAATTATCAAAGAAATACCTCAAGTCATTAAAAGAGGCGGGCATTTTCTTTCGTCCCTTTCTACCTTTTCGATGGCGTATATCCAGAAGTAGTAAAATAAACTACCGGAATCACCGCAAACTTATCATTGTTGATGGTAAGATCGGGTTTACAGGAGGATTGAATGTAGCCGACAGGTATATTTATGGCAATTCATTGGGTAAATGGCGTGATACTTTTGTTCAACTGGAAGGTTCTATTGTACATGGGCTGCAGTTGTTGTTTATGGTCGATTGGTTTTTTGTAGATCGAAAGTTAATCGATGGCCCTGAATACTTTCCGGAGCCTAAGAAGTTTGAACTTAATCTGGTACAATTGGTCAATAGTGGCCCGGATTCCGACTGGGAAGCTATTATGCAGGGCATTGCTTCTGCCATTGCTACGGCTACTAAATATGTTTATATCCATTCTCCTTATTATATGCCTACTGATGTCATTGATACCTGTATGCAAATGGCTGCTTTAAGTGGTGTGGATGTCAGGTTGATGATCCCTGAAAGATCTGATTCCAGGCTCTCTGATTCCAGTACCAGTAGCTTTTTGGGCCCTGCACTCGAAGCCGGAGTGCGGGTCTTTCGATATAATAATGGTTTCTTACATAGCAAAGCTATTGTTATTGACGATTTCATTTCTATCATCGGTTCCTGCAACTTGGATGAACGGAGTTTTGTTCAAAATTTCGAAGCAAATGCGTTTATATATGACCCCATTACAGCTTTGCACTTAAAAGATCTTTTTATGAAGGATATCACGAGCTGCAATGAGCTAAGTCTGGAAAGTTGGACAAACAGGAAACGTAGGGAAAAACTAAAAGAATCTTTTGCCAGGCTATTCAGCCCCTTAATGTAAATTGCTGACCTTTAGATCTTCTTTTTTCCTGAAATCAGTCTTTTAGATTTCTTACAACTAGATTTTTTATTTATTTTTGTACCACTTAACCAAGTGAGCGGGATGTAGCTCAGTCCGGTTTAGAGTACCGGTCTGGGGGACCGGTGGTCGCAAGTTCGAATCTTGTCATCCCGACTGAATGAATGAAAGGAGTTTGCATGAATTTGTAAGCTCCTTCTTTTTTTGATTATAATAGTAAAATACTATTTAGGTTCTCTGGACTCTCTATCTTCATTTAGAAATGCTCTCTTTTTCTGGATGTATATTCTTCTCAGATAAAGAAGTGCAAAGTCAAAATGAAGTCAATGTTGCCGTTTTTACCAGTTTATTGCTTCTTTTTTATTTTCTTTCAGGTATTGGTTTGTTAGTGAGAAGTGGTTGCTGCCAATAAATCCGCGATAAGCAGACAGGGGGGAGGGGTGAACTGATTTCAGCACCAGATGTTTATTGGAGTCAATAACAGCCCCTTTCTTTTGGGCGTAGGAACCCCAGAGCATAAATACAAGATGTTCTTTTTCTGTGGCTAATTTTTGTATCACGGCATCGGTAAAGGTTTCCCACCCTTTTCCCTGATGGGATCCTGCCATGTGTGCCTGTACAGTCAGGGTGGCATTGAGCAATAACACACCTTGCTGCGTCCAACGGATCAGATTGCCACTCTTCGGAGCCGGAATGCCTAAATCACGTTCTATTTCTTTAAATATATTGAGTAAGGATGGTGGAAATGCAATCCCATCATTCACCGAAAAGCATAACCCATGAGCCTGCCCATCGCCATGATAGGGATCCTGTCCGATAATGACCACCTTAACCTTGTCAAACGGGCATTGATCAAAAGCATTGAAGATTAGATTAGCCGGTGGAAATGTGAGCCTTGTTTTGTATTCATTGCGCACAAATTCAGTCAGTCCTGCAAAATAGTCTTTTTCAAATTCCTCCTGAAGCTCCTTCTTCCAGGATTGTTCTATCTTCACGTCCATGGGGTTTCGTTGATTTAGTTAATTAAGTTGATTAAGTTGAAATGACATTTGCAGGTAATTAATCAGTATAGTCCAGAACACGGAACACGAAACGCAAAACTTTTCAAACCTCAAACCTTTCAAACTCTTTCTTCAACTGCTTTCGCCAGTTGCTCCATAGCTTGTTTCAGAATTAATCTTGAACAGGCCACATTCAGCCTTAAGTGGTATTCCCCACCAGGTCCGAAAGTAGTCCCTTTATTTAATCCCAGACCGGCTTTTTGGGCAAAGAAATCAAACAAGTCATCCGTTTCCATACCCAGTTCCTTGCAGTTTAACCAGACTAAAAAAGAGGCTTCCGGAATCATAGGCTTGATCTGAGGAATATTTGTTTTCAGGAAATCAACTACAAAGTCAATGTTTCCCTGAACGTATTCAAGCATTTGTTTCCGCCAGTCTTCTCCTTTCTCATAGGCTGCTACCGTGGCGGCATAGGCAAAGATATTGCCTCCTATTAATTCGGATGCTTCCAGAAAACCAACAAACTTCTGTCGTAATACTTCATTCGGGATAATATATGATGAGCTGATCAGCCCCGGCATATTAAAAGTCTTGCTTGGTGCCATAAAGGTCAGGCTGATCTGGGCTGCCGATTCACTCACCGTAGCAAACGGCACATGTTTATGCCCCTCTAACACCATGTCGGCATGTATCTCATCCGATACAACAATGATATGATGTTTCGAACAGATATCTGCCAGTTGCTTCAACGTTTCAGCCGACCATACACGACCTCCCGGGTTATGGGGGTTACAAAGGATAAACAGTTTGGTGTTCGGAGTTATCTTACTCTCCAGGTCTATAAAGTCCATTTCGTATTTCCCGTTAACCAACTTCAGAGGATTGTTGATCAGCTCCCTGTTGTTGTTCTTTACCACGTGGAAGAAAGGATAGTATACCGGGGGTTGTACAATCACAGCATCACCCGGAACAGTCAGTGACTGGACAGCAAATGCAAGCCCCGGAACGATACCCGGCAGGAAACCAATCCATGATCGTTTTACTTCCCATTGATGGTGGTTCTGTATCCAACCGATCAACGAAGGATAAAATTCTTTAGGAGGCATCGAATATCCCAGGATCGGGTGTTCACACCGTTCACGTATGGCTTCAAATATAAAATCAGGTGTACGGAAATCCATATCAGCTACCCAAAGAGGCAATACATCTTCTGACCCGTAAAGAGCCTTGCAACGTTCAATTTTAATAGCACCGGTGTTACGACGGTCAATAAATTCGTCAAAATTATAGTTCATTTATTTTCAATTTACAATTGGCTGTAATAACTTTTTCAAAGTTTCAAACTTTGGAAAAGATTTATATCTTATTTTGTTATTTCTTCTATCTGCTTGCCAATGCTTCCATTGGGAATCGGGATGTTTAATATCCTGGCCAGGGTAGGGGCAATGTCGGTTGATTGATAGGACCCGTTAATCGTTTGTGGCTTTATCTTCCAGCCATAAAAATACAGGGGTGTATACGAAACGATCGCATTCGATTCACCTACCGGGTTATTCTTGTTGTCCACTTCCAGCCATCCGGGCAATAAGGTAATAATGACATCACCCATACAATTCTTGTTCATTGAATTGCGTATCCTGCCCATCTCAGAATTTATATTTCCTCCCATATTCAGTACTACGGATGATGGTACGGCCGATTGTATCCCTTCAAAGTCACCCATGAAGTCGGCAACAGTCTGTTGAACATTTCTTAAATTCAGTTTCTTCTCTTCTATCTTTTCTTTGTTCAGGAATATATTCTTTCCGTAATAACCCGAGATCCATTTCTGTTGTCCATAGACAGCCATCAAATAGGAACTTAGCAATGCCAGGGAACGGTCGGCGTTGAAATAACCTGCCGGTATCTTGTTTTCACCCAGTTCATTGGGTGAGTGGATGCCGGTTTGATTGCCGAACATGAAGATTAAAGTCTTATCAAGCCCTACTTTACTGTCTATCTTTTGGAGCAGGTTCTGTATATCCCTGTCCAACCGTAGATACATATCTTCTTTTTCCGCGGATTGAAGAGCAGTGGTTTTTTCAAATGGGGTACGTACTGTGAACTGTAGCATCAGCATGTCCGGGTAAATATCATTTCCCAATTGTTCTTCAACCAGTATTTTTGATCCTAATTCAGCAACCAGGCTATTTGCTGCTGGTGTGTTCCTCAGGATGGTAGCTGAAGAAGTTCTACTCTTTTTTGTCCCCGGATCATATATAAAACCTCCCTTTCTTTCGTTTCTGATTGGTTTTGATAGGTAAGTGTTTATATTAAAAAGCGGTTCCCATAAACGGGCAGCTTGATTTTTAAAGGTCCCGTTTACATTCATTTCATCTGCCCAATGCGAGAGTCCATCTTTGTAATACCCGGTTGTGATCCATTTCATATTTACATCATCCATCCAGGCAACGCTTTTAGCAGTATGCCCGCCCAGCATGATGGCTTCTTCAGCTCCCTGGGCTACTGCATAACTCTTCGATTTACCGGGATAAGCCAGCATTAGTTCATCCACAATAGTACTCGACAGCATTTTATGTGCCGATAATGTCAGGCTGGTCCCGATACCTATTTGACTGTCATCCTCTAAAATGGATTCTATTTCCTCATCCCCCCGGTTATAATACTTATTCCCGGTGATTCCATTATAGTACGGGATGGAACCTGTCATGACAGAGGCGATGTCGGAGGCATTTCCTGCTGATATCAAACTATACGATACATTCGTACAGCTGCTACCCTGGCTGATGATCTTTTTCAATCCGTTCGGGTCAAAATAATTCCAGAGAAGGTCCAGGTGTCTTTGTTGCAACCCATCAATCATGATGCCAACAACCAACCGTGGCCGTTCTATGGCAGCAGGCTGTGCACTAAGGTTTATACTAAGCAGGAAGAATGCAATTGTAATAAAAATATATTTCAGGGAAAGTCTCATTTAAATTGTAAATTGTAAATGAATAAATTGTAAATTAAAGTATTCCTTTGGTACTCGGCAATTCATACTGGTAGATATCACGTTTCACCGCCATTTTAATGGATTTGGCCAGTGCTTTGAAGATACCTTCTATTTTATGGTGTTCGTTATCACCTTCCGCTTTGATGTTCAGGTTCATTCTGGCAGCATCACTGAATGACTTGAAGAAATGCAGGATCATTTCAGTTGGCAGGTCACCAACATATTCCCTTTTAAACTCTACATCATACACCAGCCAGGCACGTCCTCCAAAGTCCAGTGCTACCGAACACAGGCAATCGTCCATGGGTAGGTAAAAACCATAACGCTCAATTCCGCGTTTATTGCCCAATGCTTTCCCAAAAGCTTCGCCTAAGGCAATGGCGGTATCCTCAATGGTATGATGTTCATCCACCTGTAGGTCGCCATGAACCTTGATGGTCAGGTTGGAACCCGAATGCTTGCCTATCTGCTCCAGCATGTGGTCAAAGAATTTTAAGCCCGTGTCGATATCACATTTTCCGGAACCATCCAGGTTCAACTCGATCAGGATATCGGTTTCTTTTGTAGTCCGTTTTATCGTGGCAGTACGTTCGCCTGCAAATAGGAATTCAGTAATCTTATCCCAACTCGTGGTTTGCAGGGCACAATACCCCAGCAATCCTTTTTCTTTCAGGATATCCATGTCTTCACTGATGTATATGGCCTTGCATCCCATGTTTTTGGCTAACTCCACATCCGTATACCTGTCGCCGATAACAAATGAATTTTCAAGGTCATACTCCTCTGTAAAGTATTCAGTAAGCAGAGCCGTTCCCGGCTTCCGGGTTGGCAGGTTGTCTTCGGGGAATGAAATATCAATAAATACCTTATCAAACAGAATATCTTCATTAGCAAGTGTCTGTATGAACTTAGCCTGCACCGTGTCAAAATGTTCCTGCGGATAGACGTCTGTTCCCAGCCCGTCCTGGTTGGTTACCAGTGCCCATTCAAAATCAAGTTTCTGGCGTATGAAATACAGGTTGCGCAATACACCCGGCAGGAATACCATTTGTTCCAGGGTATCTACCTGGTAGGTCACAGGCGGTTCAAGAATGATGGTACCATCGCGGTCAATGAAAAGTACTTTCTTTTTGATTCTATCGGCCATAATTTTAATGATTATCGATTTATAATTCTATACAAAAATAGTTTATTTTTTAATTCAATTGAAAATAGTTGGTGCGTATTAAAATCTATCAAACCTGGTCTTGTTTCCATTTAGTAACTTATCTCACAAATTTGTGTATTTCTTGGCACAATATTGCATATTATACTTCTAACTATATGATTCAGAATAGACTATTATAAGTCTTAAAAGAAAAATACGAAGTGTTTTTCTTTTCCGTTTTTTAATCCGTCTGATCATCGTTTATTCCGTAAAACAGGAATGTGTCATCCGCGTTCCATACTTAATTCTGGATAGTCCAGGTTAGGGGTTATGGGATTTTTAAATTCCATTTAAAAGAAAGTTCCGGATTGAAAGGTGTACTATTCCTTTATAATTTCCTCCGGCTGTTTCGTCCATACTCACAACATATTTAGGACAATTATCCTGGATGGATAACAAATTACCAAACTCACGTTCGTGTGTTTTTTCATCGGCAATTAAATAGGCTACCTGTATATAAATTTTATCATCATTTTTTTCTGCAATAAAATCAATTTCCTTATCTCCCTGTTTACCAACATATACCTGATATCCACTCGTTTTCAACTGATGATATACTAAATTTTCAAGCACTTTCCCAATATCTTTTTGCTGAAATGGAATCAAACAATGACGCATTCCCAGATCTTCAAAATAGAATTTATCGCCGATCTCGAATATTTTACGACCCTCTATTTCCGATCGCTTCACCCTGTCAACAAAATAAACTGATTCAAAATGTGAAAGATATTCCAAGACTAACTTGGGTGTCAGATTTATGTGTTGTGACTTCAAATAATCGCTAATGCGCTTTGCCGAAACCACACTACCTGTGATATCAGCCAGATAAAGCATTAAGTCCTGTAAAAAATGGATACTTCTCACATTAAATCTTGATACAATATCACGCAGAACGATTGTATCTTTTATATTTCTAAGATATTCATAGATAATACGGTCTTCCTGAGGTAAATTTATTAAATGTGGCATTCCACCATAGCGGATGTATCTTAAAAATGTATCTCCACTATCTGTCAAAGAATGAAACTGTAAAAATTCCGTATAGGTTAGCGAATAAATTCTTATTTGAATATACCGTCCACTAAGATATGTTGCCAACTCACCCGAAAGTAAACTGGCATTGCTTCCACTACAATAGATATCCCAACCATTCACTGATTGTAAACTCCTTAGCGCAATTTCAAAGTTTTCAATATCCTGAATTTCATCAATAAATAAATAACATTTTTCACCGGGTAAAGACATCGTTTGGAGATACTCCATCAAATGAACATGAGTTTTAAGGGCCTCAAACTGATAATCTTCTTTGTTTATATAGATGATATGAGCATCCGGATTTCGTTTCAAAATTTCATCCATTACTTCCATCAACACGAAACTCTTTCCTACACGTCGTTGACCGGTAAGAAACTTAATTAACCCGGAATCAATATAAGGCTCTATCTGACTGAAATATAATTTACGAGGAATATAATTCACCATACCAGTAATTTGTCTTATAGGTAAAACAATTTGCAAATGTATAAAATGTATGGCTTATAAGAAAAACAATTGTCATTTATTTTATACTATACTCTCCAATTATTTCAAATAGTTCAAAAACTTTTCGCTACCCAAATCTCATCATCTTTTAGTAACTAAACTCTCAAATTCGTGTGTCTTTTGGCACTCTCTTTTATAATATGTTTTTATCTCAACAATTTGGACTTTTTTAAGTTTGTGTTTAACTCAAAATTCGAAGCATTTGTATAATCTGTTTTAGAATCAGCCTGATTTGCGTTTATCCGCGTTCTATTCTTAATTCTGTCTTGTTCCCCTTTAGGGGTTAGGGGTTCTTAGTTTTGGATATCCAATTCCATTTTCAAGAACCTTCCTGTCTCACTGGTCGGATGGTTTGCGATCTCCTGCGGAGTACCGGTACAAATAACCATTCCACCAGCAGCTCCACCTTCGGGGCCAATGTCAATGATGTAATCGGCTGTTTTTATCACATCCATGTTGTGTTCGATGATAATCACCGTATTTCCTTTGTTCACCAGCCTGTTCAATACCCCCAGCAATACCCTGATGTCTTCGAAATGCAACCCGGTAGTAGGCTCATCCAGGATATACAGGGTCTTTCCGGTATCCCGTTTTGAGAGTTCGGTGGCAAGTTTTACACGCTGGCTTTCACCTCCCGAAAGGGTAGTGCTCGATTGCCCGAGCTTGATATAGCCCAGCCCGACATCCTGCAGAGTCTGTATCCTGTTCAGGATCGATGGTTGGTTCTCAAAGAATTCCACTGCCTGGTTGATGGTCATATCCAGCACATCGGCTATTGATTTTCCTTTAAAACGAACTTCCAGCGTTTCCTTGTTGTACCGTTTGCCGTTGCAGCTTTCGCAGGGAACGTATACATCCGGCAGGAAATTCATCTCAATGGTCTTATACCCGTTGCCACCGCAGACCTCGCAACGTCCACCGGCAGTGTTAAACGAGAATCGTCCGGGTTTATAACCACGGATCTTTGCTTCGGGCAAGGTAACGAACACATTCCGTATATCCGAGAAAACTCCGGTATAGGTGGCAGGGTTTGAGCGGGGTGTACGGCCAATAGGTGACTGGTCCACTTCCACCACTTTATCAATATGCTCCAGTCCTTCCACGCTGTCGTAAGGCAACGGGTCGCGGAGCGAATGGTAAAAACTCTGGCTGAGTATGGGTTGCAAAGTCTCGTTTATCAGGGTGGATTTTCCGCTTCCCGATACCCCTGTAACACAAATCATCTTCCCGAGTGGAAACGATACAGTGATACTCTTCAGGTTATTTCCCCGGGCACCTTTGATGGTGATAGTCTCGCCGTTTCCGGGCCTGAGTTTCTTCGGTATTTCAATGCGTTTTTTCCCGTTCAGGTAGTCCGAAGTCAGGGTATTTGCTTTCAACATTTCCTGTGGGGTACCCGAAAATACTACTTCACCTCCCAGTCGGCCTGCATGCGGACCCATGTCCACCACGTAATCGGCTGCCATCATCATGTCCTTGTCGTGCTCCACCACGATGACTGAATTCCCGGTATCGCGCAGTTGTTTCAGCGAATGGATCAAGCGTTGGTTGTCGCGTTGGTGCAACCCGATACTCGGTTCATCCAGGATATACAGCACATTCACCAGCTGAGATCCGATCTGTGTTGCCAGTCGGATACGTTGGCTTTCACCACCCGAGAGTGACTGGGAACTACGGTTCAGGGATAGATAGGTCAACCCTACATCCAGTAAGAATTGCAGGCGGGTGCGTATTTCTTTCAGTATTTCAATGGCAATCGCTTTTTGCTTATCCGAAAGATATTGTTCCACGCTGTCAAGCCAGGCGGATAATTCGGCAATATCCATGGCTGCCAATTCGGCAATATTCTTATCATGCATCCTGAAATGCAGCGATTCTTTCCGTAACCTGGCCCCGTTGCAATCAGGACAGACAATGGATTTGGAATACTGGTTCGCCCACTTTTGTTCGGTTGCCGATGCCCCGTTCTCAGTCTGCATCTCAATGTATTTCAATATCCCGTCGTAGCTCAGGAAATAGTTGGTCCCAATCGATTGGTTTTTAATGTGCAGCCTCTCTTCGGTACCATTCATGATTTCGTCCATGGCATCATCAGGGATGTCCATCACGGGCGTTTTTAGCGTGCATTCGTATTTATCGAGGATAGCTTCTATCTGCCAGAAAATGGTACTGCTTTTATGTTTCCCCAGTGGAGCGATAGCCCCGCTGTAAATGCTTATCTTCTTGTCGGGCACAATCTTGTCCATGTCAATCTGATTCACGTAGCCCAGTCCTTTGCAATGAGGACAGGCACCATGGGGTGAATTGAATGAGAAGTTGTGAGGAGCAGGTTCGTCGTACGATATCCCGCTGGTAGGACACATCAGCATCTTGCTGAAATAGCGGGCTTCGTCGGTGTCTTTTTCGAGCAGCATCACGATGCCATTACCTTGTTGCATGGCTTTTTGCATCGATTCCTTCAACCGCTTCCGGTCTTTTTCGGATACCAGCAGTTTGTCAATCACCACTTCAATGTCATGGTTTTTGTACCGGTCCACTTTCAGACCATGGGTTGCTTCCCTGATCTCGCCGTCAATGCGGACGTTCAGGTAGCCCTTCTTGCGGATTTGTTCGAATAATTCCTTGTAATGTCCCTTACGTCCACGGACCAGGGGTGCCAGCAGGAATGTCTTCTTGCCCTCGTAATCCTGGAGAATCAGATCCACGATCTGGTCTTCGGAATATTTTACCATCTTCTCGCCGGTAACGTACGAAAAGGCTTCCCCGGCACGTGCAAAGAGCAAACGCAGGAAGTCATAGATCTCGGTGGTAGTACCTACCGTCGATCGTGGATTCTTGTTGGTGGTCTTTTGTTCAATGGAGATGACCGGACTCAGCCCTGTAATCTTATCCACATCCGGGCGTTCCATGTTGCCCAGGAAACTACGGGCATAGGCCGAGAATGTCTCAATATACCGGCGCTGTCCTTCAGCGAAAATAGTATCGAAAGCCAATGAGGATTTTCCACTGCCGCTCAGGCCTGTAATCACAGTCAGGGCGTCGCGTGGGATAGAAACATCGATATTTTTTAAATTGTGAACCCGTGCTCCGATCACTTCTACTTTCTCTGAAGCTTCAAGGGGTTGTATGTCGTTATTTGTTGTCAAGACTGAATATACTTAGTGAAAAAACGGTTTTTAAATTAACTTGCAAAGATACGAAATTTTAAACGAGCAGGCAACGTAAAAGGTTTGTATGGAAACATTAAAAAACCGGAAACAGTTTTCTGTTTCCGGTCTCTAAA
>Ga0302286_10001352_pt1 | contig 18372 bp, 13 predicted proteins | sample III_Fen_E2_3_FD_198765 | JGI IMG/M metagenome (GOLD analysis project Ga0302286, IMG submission 198765) | Peat permafrost microbial communities from Stordalen Mire near Abisko, Sweden - III_Fen_E2_3 | ecosystem: Environmental > Terrestrial > Soil > Wetlands > Permafrost | place: Sweden: Abisko...
TAAAATATTGTTGAGCCTCTTTTGGAGCTATTTCTAAACAATACTTATAAGCAAGATACTCTGACAAACCCTCTCTAAACCATCTAAAAGTATAATCACTAAGCATATACTTTTGACTCAATGATCCTTCGATAATTTCATGAGAAAAAGTATTCCCTATTTTATTGATTAGATTAATACTATTAATGCTGTCTTTCTCTGAAAAAGACAAGTTCCAAGGGAAAGGAAAGATCCAGGGGATCTCAGCGTTTTTCCCAACTGTACAAGTATTCTTGGAGTTTGTTAATACTAAAAAAAGGTTTTGGTGTTCTATTTTCCTAAAGCCATATTTATTAGTTAGCTTACTGTCAAAACGTTCTAATAGATTTAATGCAGTTATTGCATCATTTTTCAATTTAGACGAATTAAAATATACGACAAAACTTTTTCCCAGACAGGAATCTGCTGACGATTTATCAAGTATGGTTAGCTTTTTAATATTCTCAGCACGATTATTTCCAAAAACTTCCTCATTTGCAAATGAAGCTTTTGTTGAAAATGAAAAGTCAGGAGGTAAAAATGCGTTCATTCTGCAAATTTTCAATTTCCCATTATCAGCTTTGCAATTTATGACAAGAGAAAGTTTTTTGTTGTTTTCAAATGTTTGTTCGACCTCAATAATAAAAATTTTATCATTTGATTTACTCCATTTAACCAGAGTTATGTTTTTTATTCTTTCTGACAATTTAAAGTTAATGTACGAATAAAACGCAACTAAAGAAGCGCCTCTATCTGTACCATTCACTTGAAAATCATTCGAAAGATATGGTTGAATAATATCATAGTCCTTATTGTTTATAGCATTTTTGTAGCTTTCAAGTACAGCATTTATTTTTTCAGTATCATTCTGCTTGCAAGATAATAAACTAAAGATTAAAAAGCTAATGGTAAATAGTTTCATCGAATTTATAGGCTTCATTTTTGTTTTTTTTAATTGGCTATAACGACCGAGGCTATGGGCATTGGCGGTTTGCGGGAGCATTCGCTGTCGTGAAACGACAAAGTGAATGCGGGAGCAAAACTGCCGGAATGCACGTCAGCCAGCCAATGAACATAGGCGTGTGTTAGGGGCTAGGCCGTTTGTTTTCAGTCAATTTATCTTTATGTCTTTACGCATTTCTTGTAAGTTGCCTGCATTCTAGTTTTCTTGTGTCGAACAGAAAAAGTCAGTAAGTTCCAGACGCTAGATTTGTCTGTTATGTTAACTAATTCTTTTCAAATTTTCTCGAAAGTCGAAGACTCTAAGGTTACTATAAATTTGGTTGAATTGTGTCAAATGTCTCAGAATACTATATTCAACATTCTTCAATTAATGTTTCTATGGGATTAGCTCCATATTCATTTTCACCGGTAACACCTTCTTTACTAAGTACGATAAAATACCATATAATTCCAATAAATGGTATTAATAAAACAAGCATGAATGAACCCCTTTTTCCTACATCGTGAAGTCTTCTAACGTCTGCCGCAAAATCAGGTAAAGCTATTGCAATGAAGTAAATAAAAAAGAATAAACCAACATGATAATTCCCTGCTGTTGTTCCCGCTAAATTGTCAATGATTATTGCAGTTAATGCAAAAATAGACGTGAATAAGGCATACATCCAATATTCTTTTCTGCTTAATCTTCCGCTAAAGTCGGAATACTTTCTTAATACATTAAAATAGTAATTCATAATTATTGATTTTTATTTGTTGTTTTTCTTTGTCGTATAGTCCGAATAGGTCGCAAACGTTATTTCTTTTTTTTTTCGGCTTGCCCCTAACGTTACGCATATGCCTAGTGGCGGATTGCGGGCGATTCAACTGTCAAACCATGGAGAAGTTTGAGCGGGCGAAAAGCCTTGCAGAGTGCAGTAAAACCGCCATTAGGTATATGCGATGTTAGGCAAAGTTATTTTTAATATTCTATTAAGCTTAGCCTTCTATTTTTAATCAGATCTAACTTATCTTGCCTTTCATGCTTATAATCAAAGAAACTATCAATTTCTGCAATATACTTTGATCTTAAGTAATACCAATCTATACTATTACCGTCATTCTCAACAATCCAATCTCCTGTAACATAGGTCGGAACACTGTGCATAATAAAGACAATTGAAACTGCATAAATTCTTTCAAGGTAGTTATTTAACTCTTTTAGCATTATCTCTGTTTCTTGTCCTAACCAAAATCCATCTGAAAGAATATTAATTCTATCTTCAATTTGCAAAGAAGTCAAATGAACAAAGTTCGAGGAAAATCCATACAGTTTACCACATTCTTCATAGAAATTATCATGAAGATTCTCCGTTAGCATATGTAAATTAACTTGCTTCATTATGCTTATACTCGGAGAGTTCAGAATTTTTTCATAACGTTTAATTTTCTCCTCAATATCAGCATTATATAGCTTCTGTTGTATAAATGCCATTTTTATTGACATTTCTAATACAAACCTTGATTCTCTAATTGTCGGCCTTAAAATACCCTCTTCAATTAAAATTGGAGTAGAAGTTAATGTCTCAATATAGTCTTGAGATATAACGGAAAAAATGTGATTATCCTTAAACTTTGAATCTCTACTTGTATTCAAAAAGCAAAAAGTAATCCATTTTAGATAACTATTATACATTAAGATTGTTCTTTGGAATTCCTTTTCTAGTTGTTTAGGTATTGCCATCTTTTATCAATTCTGTACGTTCTTTTTATAATTTTGCCTAACGACCGAGGCTATGGGCATTTGGCGGTTTGCGGGAGCATTCGCTGTCGTGGAACGACAAAGTGAATGCGGGAGCAAAACTGCCGGAATGCACGTCAGCCAGCCAATGAACATAGGCGTGTGTTAGGCGGTCGTTGTTTATAATATCTTTTGTTGTTCAACATAAATTCATTTTTTCTTAAATATGTATTACCAGTGAATATTTATCGTAAGGAGTATATCTTGAGCATATTTTCCATGAATTAAATGCGGTGTTAATTGGGCTTCTAACTCATGTGTCATTTTCTGAATTATTTTTTCAGTTCTTTTATATAATTCAGACAAGTCTAGAATAATAACATGATCATCTTTTTTCCTTTGAATAGTTTCTAATGTTATACAGTTTATTTCACCGTCAATTAATTTGCCTGAAGGATTAATTAATATTGATTCGAACTTCTCATTAGGATGACCCGCACTTAAATAAAAGAGTTTACCATTTTGATCATCAATAACTTTCAACCATGAGATATTACCCCATAATGGAGCATTTATCTTTACAATAATTTCATCAATTCTTTCATCTAAATGCTCAAATGTATTTCTCAAAGATTTAGTCTCCAAAAGAAATTTAAAGTCATCTGAAGCCTCACCGTCACTCACAGATAATGCTGAAATAAAACATGTAAGTCGATATGTCGAATCAATCATTGCCCAAGCTTCTTTATAAACGGAATAATATAATCCACTTTTGTTAGAAGAACGTTCTGAAATTTTCGATAAATTGTCGACAAGTGATATGTAACTTAATGATATTGAATTTGCACAGTATCTAATTCCTTCAATTAAGTATACTTGTTTTTTATCTAGTATTATTGGAATTTTTTGAAATATTGAATCGTCTTTAATCAACATATATTTTATAGTTCAAAATAACCGTTTTTTTTTCTCACAATGCCGCCTAACGACCGAGGCTATGGGCATTTGGCGGTTTGCGGGAGCATTCGCTGTCGTGGAACGACAAGGTGAATGCGGGAGCAAAGACCGCTAAATGCACGTCAGCCAGCCAATGAACATAGGCGTGTGTTAGCAGTAGTTTTTTGTTTGCATTGTCGAGTTTTATAGTTTTCATTCAAGGTTGTCTTTCGTAAACGATTATTCAAACCGTCTAAAAAAAACAGAAAACCCAAACGTATATTTGCCAAAATCTTCATCATGAACATTACTTGCCCCATCTGTATTATGGTCTTTTGCTTCAGTCCACTTTGGCATTTTCTTTACTATTTTCAAAACTTCATTATTTAAATAATTTGTTCCTCCGAATGTACGAAAATTACCGACATTTCCATAAGTGTCTACATTGTACAGTACATTTACTTCTGCATTTACCAAAGAGTCATTCTGAACTTCAATAGTATTTGCGACAGACATCTCAAAAGTTTTAATACCTCCAGGAAATGTAGGAAGTTGCTCAGTCGTTGGTATGTTTAGATTTGCTGGACTATCACAAATTGAATAACTCTGTTTTGATATTCGACCTGTTTGGGAACTCACCAAAATATCATCTCCAGATGCACCAAGTCTTCGTTCTTCATGGTTGTAATTTATTATCCATGTTAGGTCTTTTAGTTCATCTGCTTCATTTGATAAAAGGATCTTAAAGTTCTTGCCTTTGAGTTCTTTGAATGATTTTATTTTATTTAATAGATAATGTAAATCATATTTTCCAACCGATTTATTAATCACTTTCCTTAATTTTCCTTCTTGATTATATTGTTTTATTTGATAAATTGGAGTTATATTATTTACCCAATAACTCTCTGATTTTAGTTCCTTATTTGGATAGAACTCCTTGATATAGATAATTCCATTATTTAAATGATATTCTATTGTGTTTCTCACAACTAAAGTGTCATTATAACCAATTAGAATATCAAAGATTTTAATGAAGCCAATTGCATTTTTCTGTGTTGTCGAAATGGGACTACTATGTGTCTTAGTTTCAACAATGTCTGGTTTGTTTGCTTTGTTTTCCTTCGTTTTAGTGGTTTGTTCTTTAGTTTTGATATTCGACTTCTTTTTCGTCGAGTTGTCACAACTCAATAATGTAAAGTACAAACAAATTGATAAAATCGTAATCAAACTTCTCATGTTTTTTTATTTTTTAAAATTACTGCTAACGACCGAGGCTATGGGCATTTGGCGGTTTGCGGGAGCATTCGCTGTCGTGGAACGACAAGGTGAATGCGGGAGCAAAACTGCCGGAATGCACGTCAGCCAGCCAATGCGCATAGGCGTGTGTTAGCAGCTGGCCGTTGGTTGTTTATACTTGTGTCTAGTTGTTTCGATAGTAGTCGTTGGTTTATATGGTTTCGCAGTAAGCATATTGTAAGTCGCAGTAAGCATAATGTAAGTCGCAGTAGGCTTAAAGTATTCCGCAGTAAACATAATGAAAGTCGCAGTAAACATAAAGTATTTTGCAGTAAGCATAATGTAAATCGCAGTTGAGATATATAAAACCGCAGTTGTCTTATAGACAACCGCAGTTTGAATAAATGAAATCGAAGTAGGCTACTTGTAAAGTTCAGTAGTCTACTTGCAATTAGGAGTTTATCTTCTTGAATTCTAACTTCGATACTTGTTTGTATTGGGGGCTTGAAGCTCCAAATACGGATTTGATATATACTTTGGTGTCGAATGCTATGTCTACTAAGCCTGTAAGTGGTCTATCCTGAATGTCGTTGCGTGCAATACGGGCGTTGCTTAACTGAACTTCGGCTGTGATAACGTCGGTATTTTTTGCTCTTAAACTGTCGCGAAGTGCTGACAGGCTTGTTACTTTCAGCTCTTCTTCATTCGGGGCGTATTGTGGAATAGAAGAAAGTAGCGATACGAACTTATCAAAGTTTTCTACCTGATCGTCATAACCCATTTGCGAATTTGAAATCTGGTTTGCTTCTTTGCCTTCGGCAGCTAGGGCTTTCTTTTCTTCTTCTGTAAGTTTGGCACTTGCTCTTGTTCCTTGTAGTTTACGAACAATGGTTTTTGCGCTGTCGTCTACTTGAGAGGTAGTGTCAGTTGCTTTGAGAGCATTGTTGACACGAGTAACAAGTTTGGGGAATGGTTCAAATGCGGATTCACGTGCAGCAACAGCATTGGAGCGTGCGGAGAATGCGACATTCACTGTGTTTAATGAAGCTTTTGCATCGGACAAAAGGGTTTGTAATGCAGAAAGTTTGAGGGTGTCTTTTGACGGATTGTAGGTTGCGCCAAAAGCTGTTACAAATGTGATTAATGTTTCAAGGTTTGCTACGTTTTTAGCATAACCAGTTTCGGATGTACTAGCCATAATTAAATGGATTTAAGATTAATGATAAAGTTTATTTGTGCAACAAATATACTTATTATTTTCACATAAATAACATACTTTTTTAGTTTTTCTCAAAAAAGTATTATTTAGTTGAAGAGTGGTAATGTGGTTGTAACTATTGCTTTGCAATCAACTCTTCACAGTGCATTGTTTTTTTGTTTCGTAGTGCTTCGAGACTTCAAAGTGAGCGAAAAAACAATGTACTGTGACCGCTCTGCCTATTATCAAAAAGCTATAAAAGCCACTGCAAGACCTTTGAAAATAAATTCAATCTTGCTGTGGCTTTTTTTGCTTTTTGGGCGATTAGATTACTGTGAATAAATGTATAGGAAAGATATTGATAATGTGTATGAGCTTATGAACAAAATTCTTTGAGCCGCTCAGAAAACCAATCATTGTAAATTCTGTTTAATTTTGCAGCGTAAATAAATAGAAATGTTATGCCAAAAATGAACTCTAACAAAATAATTCTAACCAAAGCTGCCATTGAAAACCACGAAGAACTATGGCCTGACTACAAATCGAAAGCTAAAGAAACCGACCCGGAATTAATCGAGGTATTTGATAACTGGGCTTTTGATGAAGTTATTAGTGTAAGCAATCTGGAAACTAAAACCCGTGTAATGATAATTTTGGCATCAAATATTGCCAGTCAAGCTCTTACCGAATATAAGATGTTTGTAAATGCTGCATTGAATGTGGGTGTAACTCCGGTTGAAGTAAAAGAGATTCTGTATCAGTCTGTACCTTATGTTGGTATAGCTAAGGTGATAGATTTTATTTATGCGACCAACGAGATTTTCAAAGAACGAAATATTGCTTTACCTTTGGAGGGTCAATCAACCACCACGAAAGAAAATCGATTGGAGAAAGGACTGGCATTACAAAAGGATATTTTCGGTGAAATGATAGATAAACTATATGAACAATCACCCAAAAATCAGCTTCATATTCAACAATTTTTGTCGGCTAATTGCTTTGGCGACTACCTCACCCGAAATGGACTTGATGTAAGAACAAGAGAATTGCTGACTTACTCCATGTTGATAAGTATGGGTGGAACAGAATCGCAGGTGAAAGGACATATTCGTGGAAATGTAAAAGTAGGTAATGACAAACAACGATTGATTGACGTTACTACTCAATTATTACCCTATATCGGGTATCCCCGAACATTGAATGCACTAAATTGTCTGAATGAAGTTATACCGGAATAAAATCATTAAATAAAAATAATATGATTGGCGACAAAACAGAATCTCTACGATTCAATTACCACAATATCTTTTTCAGTTATTATTTCAACAACGAAATAAGCTGTTCGCAAATGATTCATGACCACATGATGGCTTATATATATTCCGGCGAAATGATATTGGAAGAAAACAATACCAAGACGGTTGCAAAAAAAGGTGAATGTGTTTTTCTTCGTAAAGATAACCGGGTAAGTATGACAAAACAACCTGTCGGTGAAGAGCAATTTCAGGCTGTTTTCCTGATGTTTAAACGAGATTTTCTTCGGGAATTTTACCAGACAATCGACAAGAAAGAACTCCCTCTTGAAGTGGAAAAGCAAAAGTCAAGCGTAATAAAACTACCTCAAACACCCGATATTGAAAGTTTGTTTCATGCTATGAAACCCTATTTCAATTCAGATAAAATTCCTGCAAAAGAATTAATGCAATTAAAGTTACAGGAAGGCGTGTTTACATTATTAAGCATTGATAAACAGTTTTACCCTGCCTTGTTCGATTTTACCGAACCATGGAAAATTGACATTCTTGATTTTATGGAACAGAATTATATGTATGATCTTTCGGTTGAGCAGATTGCAGGGTTCACGGGGCGAAGTTTGGCTGCATTTAAGCGAGATTTCAAAAAAATAAGCACTCTTCCACCACAAAAATGGCTTATTGAGAAACGGTTGAATGTTGCTTCTGACAAAATACAACATGAGAATCGGAGAATCTCGGATGTTTATCTCGAAGTTGGTTTTAAAAACCTTTCGCATTTCTCTAATGCTTATAAAAAGCAATTTGGTATGGCTCCAAGCCGGTAAACATGAGCCAATAAGCAAAGTTATTTGAGCCACAGGGAAAACCATTCACTGTGGCTTTTGTTTTAATTTTGCATCACCAAATTACACGAAAAGATATTAGTAATAGGAATTAAAATCAAATAATTATGGAAACGAAAATTGTAAAAGCATTTGGTAAAGAAGCGGTTGAAAATCCGTTGCACGCCATGGACATTAAAAGAAGGGAACTTCAACATCACGATGTGGAAATGGAAATTCTCTTCTGTGGAATTTGCCATTCCGATTTGCACCAGATAAAAAATGATTTCGGTCATACTATGTGGCCAATTGTGCCCGGTCATGAAATTGTAGGTCGGGTTACTGCAATTGGAGCACACGTAACAAAATTTAAAGTTGGAGATATTACCGGAGTAGGTTGCATTGTCGATTCGTGTGGAAAATGTGAATATTGTGAGGATGGTTTGGAACAGTTTTGCGATACAGGAGTTACTTTTTCTTTCAATAGCCCGGATAAATATTTGGGTGGAGCTACGCTTGGTGGTTTTTCCGAAACTTATGTTTGCGACGAGAAATATGTATTGCATGTACCCGAAACTCTTGATTTGGCTGGTGCTGCTCCCCTTTTATGTGCCGGAATTACAGTGTATTCTCCGTTAGTACACTGGCATGCAGGTCCTGGTAAAAAAGTAGGGATTTTGGGAATAGGCGGCTTGGGGCACTTGGCTATTAAAATGGCAAAAGCAATGGGTGCTGAAGTAGTGGTATTTACAACCTCTCCGTCAAAAGTGGAAGATGCCAAACGTTTGGGAGCTGATGCAGCTGTATTGTCAAAAGATAATGACCAGATGAAAAGTTATTTTAGAAAACTGGATATTATCATTGACACAGTTTCAGCTAAACACGATGTGAATACTTATCTTAACCTGCTTAGACCTGATGGTAGCGTTGTATTGGTCGGATTACCTCCTGAATCACTAGAAGTAAATGCTTTCAGTATTGTCTCAGGTCGTCACAGTTTTTCAGGTTCTAATATCGGAGGCATTGCCGAAACTCAGGATATGCTTGATTTTTGCGCCAAGCACAACATCACTGCTGATATTGAATTAATCAAAATACAAGATGTAAACAATGCCTTTGAAAGACTTGAAAAGGGCGATGTAAAATACCGTTTTGTCATTGATATGGCTTCATTGAAATAATAATTCAGAAACAAATGAAGAATGTAATTATTCTGGGTGCCAGTGGCAATATTGCCGGGCATGTTATTGATATGTTGGTAAAAAAGGATGACATCAACCTCACCCTTTTTCTACGAAGCAAAAGCAGATTACGAAACAAAGATATTTCCAAATGCCGTGTCATTGAAGGCAACGTTCTGGATTATAACCAACTCAAAGAAGCAATAAAAGGTCAGGATATTGTATATGCAAATCTTGCCGGAGATTTGGAGGCAATGACAAAAAACATAGTAAAAGCGATGAATGAAGATGAAGTAAAAAAACTCATTTTTATCAGTTCAATAGGCATTTACGATGTTCCATTAAGAACGGTTTTAATGCCCTACCGCAAAGCTGCGGATGTGATTGAAGCATCAGATCTGGATTACACAATCTTGAGACCAACATGGTTTACCAGTATCAATGAAGTAGACTATGAAATTACCAAAAAAGGCGAACCAGAGAAAGGTTCGGTAATTTCTCAAAAAAGTCTGGCAACATTTATCGTGAAGATTATCGTGACACCCGAAAACTATATTCGTGAAAATCTTGGTATAAACAAGCCCTGACAGATAATTATTGTTCTGCAAACAAATATAAATAATAGAAGAAAATTAAATATGGAAACAAGAAAATTAGGTACCAGTGGACTGGAAGTATCAGCCCTTGGACTCGGTTGTATGGGCATGAGTTTTGCTTATGGTGTCATCCCCGACAAAAAAGAAATGATTGCGTTATTACGTAAAGTGGTGGAAAGCGGTGTTAACTTTTTTGATACTGCTCAGATTTATGGACCGTTCACAAACGAAGAATTAGTCGGTGAAGCATTAGCTCCATTTCGCAACGAAGTGGTTATTGCTACTAAATTCGGATTCCAATTCGAAAATGGAAAATCAATTGGACTGAACAGTCGCCCTGAATATATCAGACAATCAGTTGAGGATTCGTTGAAAAGACTGAATATTGAGACGATTGATTTGCTTTATCAACACCGTGTTGATCCGAATGTACCGATTGAAGATGTGGCTGGAACAGTGAAAGACCTGATTCAGGAAGGTAAAGTAAAATATTTCGGATTGTCGGAAGCTGGAGTTCAAACCATTCGTCGGGCACATGCGGTACAGTCGGTTGCTGCTCTTCAGAGCGAGTACTCTATGTTTTGGCGTGAACCGGAAGCTGAAATAATACCAACACTAGAAGAATTAGGTATTGGTTTTGTGCCGTTCAGTCCACTTGGTAAAGGCTTTCTAACCGGAAAAATCAGTAAAGATACTGTTTTCAAAGAAAATGATTTCAGAAATTCAGTTCCTCGTTTTGATTTGGAGAACCGGATAGCCAATCAACCGTTAGTCGATTTAGTGACTGAAATAGCTGCTCAAAAACAGGCAACTCCTGCTCAGATAGCTTTAGCTTGGATATTAGCTCAAAAACCTTGGCTTGTACCAATTCCAGGAACAACCAAACTAGAGCGTTTCAACGAAAATATCGGATCTGTTTCAATTGAGCTAACTTCGGAAGATCTTCAAAAAATTGAAGGGGAAATTTCTAAAATCAACATAAAGGGAGATAGATATCAAGCTGCTGCCCAAAAAATGATAAATAGATGATAAGATGTTATTCTGGTCGTTTATAATCAATGAACAATAAAAGAGCCCAACGAATAATTTATTTCGAGGGGCTCTTTTTTCGTGTATCACTACTCGTTTTTATGCAGTTGTCTTTTTTTTTCGGCTTGCTGCTAACGACTGAGGCTATGGGCATTTGGCGGTTTGCGGGAGCATTCGCTGTCGTGAAACGACAAAGTGAATGCGGGAGCAAAACTGCCGGAATGCACGTCAGCCAGCCAATGAACATAGGCGTGTGTTAGCAGCTGTACTTTTTTTCGTTTTCTGCAATTTCGTCAATCATTTCTAGAATTCGTTCGTTCTTTAGAATTGTCAATCCAAGTCTTTCGGAAGATATGCCGTCTTTCAGTTTGTAATTGTATATTGGCTTTTCTCCATGTAGTGTCGATTCAAAACACTTAAAACAAATACTGTCTGATTCTTCAAGTTCTTTCCCAACTTCAACTATATGTGTCGAAATAAAGAAGACAGAGTTTTTAATTCTTGTAAATCCCTGCGTAATCATTAAAGTTGCGTCAAATGCATCTTTTACGTTTGTTCCTCGAAATAATTCATCAAATATGACAAAAACTCTTTTTCGTTCTTTAATTAAGAGAGTAATGTCTTTTATTCTTTTAACTTCGCTGTAATAATGACTATAACCTTTACTTATGTTGTCTGAAATATTAATGGTTGTATATAGTCCATGAAATAATGGCGTTACCATTGTTCTTGCAGGAACAGGAAAACCAATATGAGAAAGGTAAACACATAATCCAATTGATTTTAAAAATGTGGATTTACCTGCCATATTTGCGCCCGAAACAAAACAGAGATTTTCGTCATTACTAAAATTAATGTCATTTCTCACAGGATTCTCAATCAATGGATGAAAGAAGCCTTCAATTTTTATTTTGGGATTTGACGTTTCGATAAATGTTGGAAATCCTAATTCTTTCTCTTTTGCAATGCTGGCTAAGGAAATATAACTGTCAAGAATGTATGTAAATTCAAGTATCTTTACAATTGTTTCTTTCTCACTTTTTCTAATCAAATAGTCGAATCGGTTTATTTGTCTGAAGTTCAGTTTTTTTCTGTCTTTATTAATAAACGAGTTAAAGTCCGGATGATATTTTATCCTGTCTACTTCGCTTTTAAATTCTGCTAAAAAACCAGGAAGTTCTGGTATGTCATCGTTTTCAAAAAAGTCAATTAAATTTCTGACATGTTTATAAAGACAGTTAATTCCTCTGGAAATAAGATAGTATTCATTAGTTGGTTTTACACGATTTGAAAAATAATTATATATGGAATCTAAAATATGGTCTTTTAAAATAGATTTGTCAAGATTTAGATAGTATTCTATAGCATCTAAGTCTTTTCTTTCAAGTTCGCAATATAAGTTATTGTCATGTAAAAATTTAATCGAGCAAATTCGGTTACTTATTTCAGTCAAACCGTTCAGAGGCACACTCATTATACTTAAGAGCAAGTCTTTTCCTCCTTTTGTTTGGGTCTGGTTATAATAGTCAAAGACAGACTTAATTCCTCTTTCTTTAGGGAATATATTTAAGTCCGATAATGTTTGTCTGTCAGTGTCAAATCTCATTTTCTTTTTTTTAGTATAGCTGCTAACGACCGAGGCTATGGGCATCCTGCGGTTTGCGGGAGCTTCACTGTCGCCCTGCGACAAAGTGAATGCGGGCGCAAAACCTGCGGAATGCACATCAGCCAGCAGGTGAACATAGGCGTGTGTTAGCGGTTAGGCATTTGTTGTAATTAGTTTGTTTTTCGTTTCATAAATGCGATTAGCTTATTCTATTTTGCGGTCGCTTGTTTTCTTTTCTCAGTTCGCTCATACGTTAATGCAGTTCGTCCATACGTTAATGCGGAAGGCATATTCTATTTGTACGGTCGTTCATACGTTAATGCGGGAGCTATTTCATCTTTTACCATCGTTCATACGTTAATGACGGAGGCTTATATGTTAATGCGGAAGCTTCATACGTTAATGCGGGTCGTTATTAGTTAACTGCCGGAGGCTGTTACAACTTTTACGGTCGTTATTTCCTTTTATACGGAGGCTATTTGCTAAATTGGGGACACTATTCCATAAAAGCGGGTCAGTGTTTTACAAATTAGGGAGCTTATTCCATAAATTGGGGGCATTGTTTCAAAATGTTGCATGTCAATTGTAAAACCGCTGTTTTCAATTATAAACTTACAGTTCATTGTTTTTTTGTTTCATGTTTGCACTGCGCTTTCTAAGTCCGCTAAAAAACAATGTACTGTGACCGCTCTGCCTATTATCAAAAAGCTATAAAAGCCACGCTACAAATCTACTAAAAATTGAGATTAACTTTCTATGGCTTTTTTTGCTTTTTGGGCGTTTAGTATTACCTAATTAATACTTGTGCTGTCATTCCAAATAATTCTTAAGTATTTGTTCCTTTTCTTTGTCGGTGTTTCTCAAATCGTTTACAATGTTTGATATTTCAAGTTCAAATCTTTCAAACTGTTCGACAATACTTTTTTGCTCTTCTGGTTTAGGGATTGGAATGAGAATCGATTCAAATGTTTTTGTAGTAATTGAGTCAAAGATTGCTCCAGAAGCGTTGTCTTTCAGTTGTTGTATTTCATATTTTAAAACATAATATAGAAATCCATTATCAAGACCATTAATACCTCGCAAACCATAGCACGATTGGTTAAAAGTCATTGGAATAGAAAGTTGTGCTATAGCACCAACCGTCCCACGTGCAGAAATAATTAAATCACCTGCATTTAAATACTTTGTGCTACTGTTATTTAAACCTTTCTCAGTAATTTTCTTTTGAGTCTCACTTACAAATCTATTTTCATTGTTGAAATCAACAACTGAAAGCCACGGAATATTGCCATTCCAATATGTCATTTCTTTTGTACTTGGCGTACCTCCACCAATAATTTGGATATAATTTGTTATTTTAGTAACTGGATATTTCGGTTTTATTTCATGATATAAAGCTGCCATTTGGCTTTTCAACTTCTCAATTTTCGCTTTATTTGCTTTTTCTTTTACCTCAACATTACCAATTTCATCAATTATCTTTTCTTGTATTTGTTTAGGAGGAAGTGGAATTTTGAACTCTCGGATTATATTTTGTGATATATTCAATCTTGCGACTCCGCTGCGCATATTCAAGAAATTGTCGAGTTGAGTGCAAAGAAAATAATATAGATAAATTGGGCTTATTTTATCATTTGGCAAAATGCCACAAACTGCCTGATTAGTTGCTGCTTCTATTCCTAAAATACCGACTTGACCCGCTGTAGCACCATACATTGCTACTAAAACAGTGTTTATAGGAAATAATTTGGCAGAAGAATTTTCAAGACCTAATTGAGTTATTTTATTCTCAGTCTGATTAATAATTCCATTACGAACCTCTCCACTATTTACCCAAGGAATGTTTCCATTGTGATAATATTCTTGCTTGTCGGTTAATGGTGTACCTCCCGAACTTGTGTCACAAATTTTCTCAATAGCTACTAATTCCCACTTGCTTTTAATCTCAACTTTTTTTTTGACACCTAAAGAAATTGATTTTTCAAAAGCCAATTTATTAAAATCCATCAACTCCAATGTATCAAAAACGGTAATATTTTCTTGCAAAGATTTATCAATACTTAATTTTTCGTTTAAAAATGCCCTATATACATAATTGTTAGCCTTTTCGGGATTTTTATGGTTTTGTTCATCATAAAGTTTTGTTGTAGGTTTTCCATTTTCATCACGGTAAAGTTTTATCCCTTCGTGCCCTCTACGGCTGCTAAACTCATAACCAATAAAATCTTTTTCAGCTTGTTTTTCACCCACCTTTATATGTACAGTCTTTTGTGGATATGCCAAAAAGAAATACAATAGTTTATCTTGTTCACGTGCAATAACTTTATCGTAAAATATTTTGTCCAACTCTACATTTTTCTCGATTTCGGTTTTGTCTTTAAATGCTTTCTTTTCTTTCAGTTGCCTTATTTCTGTAAGCGCATTGAACCAAGTTTTATAGTCACAAAAAAGTTCTTGTTTCTTTAAATTTTCATTTGGCTTTTTGTTTGCCAATGTAATGTAGTCGGCAAGTTCTAAGTTCTCATAGATATGGTTGACATATTTGCTAAATGCGTTTTCGATTCCGTTTACCGTAGCATCTTTTGGTTTGTCGAAAAAACCCTTAATTGCAGTTTCAATTTTCTTCCAATCGTTATTAGACTTACGTTCCAAAAATAGCGTTACAGTGTTTGTGCCAGTTGCCATAAATGTATTTGAGCCAAATTCAGCAATTGCTTTTATGTCGAAATATTTAAAAATAATTTCTCTAGCATCGGTATAAATGCCTGAATTACTTAAAATAGAACTTGGGAGAATAATACCAGCCCATCCACCTATTTTCAATAGTTGTTTGGTGCGTTCTATAAACAAACATTCAATTTCTGAACTGTCATCGGTTAATCTATTATAAAGCTCAAATGATTCATCTCCAAATTTTAAAGTATTTTTGAATGCAGAAACAGAATAAGGCGGATTTGCCACCAAAATATCAAATTGTGCATTGTCTTGATTGTTTTCTTTGCTTACTTCTTTTAGTTTGCCTTTAAAATCTGTACTCTTATGAAAGTTGTCTAACCCATCGGCTCTAATAATTATTGCTTCTCCGTCTCCATTTAAAAACGAACTAACTTTTGTTGTTTTTACAAGGCGGTAGTCAGCCTCAATGCCGTAAACAAATTCTTTTGCCCATTCAAATTGATTCAATTTCCAGCCATTTATGCGTCTTTGAGCAGTCGGTCTAATTTTCTCTGTTTCAATTCCGTTGATAATGTGTTGAAGTTCATCCATCCATTCGGTTAAGAAATGTCCGCTGCCCGTTGCATAATCTATTGCAGTTGGTAATATATCAGCTTCGTTATTCTGTATCTTTTCATTTATAAATTCTCGTATTGGGAAACAAGATACAATGAATTTGGCAATTGGAACGGGGGTAAAGAACTGACCAGCTTCTTGCTTTATACTTGTACTCAATAATAATTCAAAAAAATCGCCTAAGAATTGTTGCTTATGTCCATACCTGAAACGGAAAGGTTGAAGTAACTCAACTACTTCTTTTACAACATGAGCATTATCATAAAATGATTTTTCGTTGTAAACTTCTTTAAATGCAAATTCTGGGTTTTTTTGAAGTCGTAAATGCTGAAACATTTCTTGAATTTGCTTTTTTACCTCAGGTTCGTTTATATTATAAAGTTTGTTTTCAAGTTGTAAATCTGTATAGTCTGTAACTTCTATATCTAGAAAACGCTTCATGCCATCTTTATACAAGTCGTTGAGTCGAGTTTGAAGTTTTTCGTGTGTATCTTCCTCTAGCCATTGAAAAAAGACTTCTTCGTTGTCATTTCTGTCTTCGTCAATAATTTTGCATATAAAAAGATTGAGAATTTTATTGAATGCATTGGGCTTGTCGGAAACTACGTTATGACGAAGAATTTCTGCAAATTGATTAAATATTCTTCCACTGTCATCACTGTTTAATTCTTTTAATCGACTTCTTGTAAGTGCTTTAATTTCTACATCATAAGCGTTTGCCCATTCATCGAAAATCCCGTTATCTTTAAAGTTTTTGTTCCAATGGTCGAATATCTCTTTTTGATTGTTGAGTTCTTTCCATTGCTCATCTACTTTAATAATGTCATTCACATATTCAATTTGTCCTTTAGCTATTCTTGAAGCATAAAGGCAAATGTATTGAGTGGCTTTGTCTTGTTGAAAATAAGAAAAAAGCTGCCCTCCATCACGTTGCATTTTCTTTTTCTCTTTTTCATATTCATCGCCCCAGGTTTTACATTCTATCATCAAATAGGTGTTATCGTCTTTGTCCGTGATAAGAATATCTAATTTGCCTTTTTCTTTTCTTCCCATCGGCCATTTATGTTCCAAAGAAAGTCTGTCAGGCGAATAACCTTTTTCTAAAACTCGATTCACGCATTCTAATACAACAAAATTTTCGCTGTTCTCAAAATTGCTTGTTGTTAAGTCCCCAATTTTAATCTTTGTTCCGTATTCAATTTTCTCTTGCTCAAAATTGATTTTCAGAACATAATTGTTATGGTTTGAGTAGTTTTTGAAATAAATGTCTTTGTCTCCGTCTTGTGGTTTGAATCCAATTGTGGATATAAGTTCTTTTATTTCAGTGTTCTTTAATTTCATATTCAGTTTTTCTGTTTGTTCTATGTTCTATGCGTGGCTATTTTTCTGTTCGTGTCTATCTGTTCTAGATTGTCTGTCTGTTTTTTTTTTATGCTTACCGCTAACACATGTATATACTGAGTATAATTTGGATATGCCCAGTTATACTGGGCATATATCACTTATATCTTTACTCACTAACCAATTTAAATTACTGCTTTACAGTTACATAAAAAAGAAGTGTAAAATAGTGATACTAAGCATATCCAACTTGTTAATTGTCGGTATGATTTTTATTTTTATTTAAAATCCAAAGATATAAAGTTGTTTTTTATAACAATATGAATTCTTTTAAACATTCAATCTGTCCAACGGACTTTTTATTTGCTCAAACCATTTTTGTAAATATGATTTACTTTATTTCAGCTCCAAAGATAAAAATATTATTTTACAATATCAATAATTACATTAATTTTTTTAATTCTCACAACAGATATTGCTTAAGGTAAGGCACTGCTGATAAAAGGTTTCTTATGCTTTTGTACATTTACAAAGGTATGTTTCAAGATGTGTTTTATGGTTTTGTACATTTACAAAGGCATGTTGCAGATGTGTTTTATGGTTTTGTACATGTACAAAGGCTCGAAAACAATTCAATTTATGCTTTTGTAAATGTACAAAGCTATGTTTGTTAACGTATTTTGTGCTTTTGTACATTTACAAAGCTTCGAAAACAATTCAATTTATGCCTTTGTACATTTACAAAGCTATGTTTGTTAACGTGATTTGTGCTTTTGTACATTTACAAAGCTTCGAAAACAATTCAATTTATACCTTTGTACATTTACAAAGCTATGTTTGTTAACGTGATTTGTGCTTTTGTACATGTACAAAGCTTCGAAAACAATTCAATTTATACCTTTGTACATTTACAAACAAACAAAATAATAGGGTAACTGGTACTCTGCAAAAATCTGAGTATTCAGCATCCTGCGGGTTGCGGAATGGTTTCTGCGTTTAGGAATCTTGCTTCCGCAGTCAGCGGGGAAGTCCCGTTCCGCCTACAGTCTGCTCTTTGCTGCCGGATAGTTTTCGCGCTAGCCGAAAAACAAGTACCTTTGTTCCCTATAACTAAAAACAACACCATGACTTTTGCAGACTTAGGCATAAACGACAGTATCATACAGGCGCTGGACGGTAATAA
>Ga0302286_10001353_pt1 | contig 18369 bp, 11 predicted proteins | sample III_Fen_E2_3_FD_198765 | JGI IMG/M metagenome (GOLD analysis project Ga0302286, IMG submission 198765) | Peat permafrost microbial communities from Stordalen Mire near Abisko, Sweden - III_Fen_E2_3 | ecosystem: Environmental > Terrestrial > Soil > Wetlands > Permafrost | place: Sweden: Abisko...
AGACTCCTGCAACCAGAAAAAAAAGTATTCCCCAAAGCATTTGTCGTATTTTCATATTCGATCTTAATATTACGTTTATAATTTTTTGCATTTACTTCCAGTCAACCCGTTTCCTTTCCGAGTTTACCCCATTGCATGAATAGGAACAAACCTCGTAATAACAAGCGTTGGCTGAAGTCGAATTTTGATCATCAAACCCAGTAATAAACTGACGATCAGATCTATATTGAACATTTCCAATCAGCTTATCTCCTTTAAAGATGAGATATCCGGCAAGCCCTTCTGTATTTCTAGGTTCTTTCCAGCTCAGAATAAGTTTACCTCCTGAATCAGAATAAACCATCAAATTATCAACCGGTTCTGGTTTTACATCCAATGCCAGAGATCCCGTCTTCACATATTCGAGATAGGCTTTGTGAAAATTTTTAGTAATCTGAAAAGGGCTGTAATAATGCGTGTAAGCAAATGAGACAATATTACTTACATAAGGCTTTTCAATCTTCATCTGTTCAATAAACCGATCAATCGAAGCTGAAGTCCAAAAACGATAATCAAATGTTTCCGCATCTGACCAGAATTCTAATCCTGGTTTTGTTTTAACAGCCTCGCTCATTTGGCGAAACCATTCATCAACCATTCCTAGTTCAAGACCTCCGGCACCAACACAATCCTGAGGCGCAAAAATATCACCCTGACGAAAATGAGTTCCGGAAAATACATATTGCCACATATCACGGTTTTCACCGGAATTTCCAACCCGATAATTCACAAAGGGGCAAAACATAAAAGGCATTTCCGGTGTAATTTTATTCAGATGATCGATATTTAGATTTAAGGCACGAATCAACATATCCCGCCGTGTTTTGGTAGTATAATTCAGATTATCGACCTCCCAAACCCAATACCAGCCATACATCGTATCTGAGTATTGACCTTTGTAGCGTTTAACCAAATCATCAGCCAGCAAATTTCCAAGTTCCATCTGACTATATAACCATTCAGCCGTATAGTTTGGACTCCACCATTTGTCATTGAAATTTAGTCCCAGAAAAACTTTTAATCCGGCTCTTTTTGCGTTTCGTAAACATGCATCAACCAAATCCGAAGTGTATTTTTCTGATGCATTGGGTAAACCTCCCGGATAAATAGTCCGGTTTATTCCTGATTCATCGGTCTGTAAGGTGGGCGCAAAAATGACATAGAGCATTCCGGCCTCTTTTAAAACTGCAAATTCACTTTGCCAGCGATCATCATCCCATTTAGCAACAAGATAATCCTGAATAAATGTTCCATCGGCAATAGGATATGAATCCGGTTGCGGATCATTTTCTTTCTGAATACTACAGGCAGAAACCACATTGATCGTAAGAAAGATCAGGCACATCGAGTATATCGAGACTGAATTGCGCATTGATTACAATTATTTACAAAAGAATGTGTAATCCAAAGTCGTACCAGCTATAGTACGAATATGAGTATCGAATTTTTTTTCATTTTCATACAATTCAATAACTCTGGCTCCACGTTTCAAAACCTCTTCGTATGCCGATGCATAACCTGTTTTTCGACCATATCCCAAACAAATATTAGCCAAGGAGCCAACGAAATCGTCGTTGTGATCATGGCCAACAAAAACTCCCAAAACATCGCCCTTTTCAATAAATGAAGAAAACAAACCACTATTAATCATTGGCGAGCAAACCTGTTCAACCGTGCTACCCATTGTCGTTTTCTGATTTCGGACATATTCAAACTCAGGAAGCGGAATATGGAAAAATGCCAATGCCGGAACAGTTTTTCCCTCTTTACGGGCATAAGCCTCGCTTTGATTTCGATACCATTGAATCTGGCTGAATTTTATCCAATCATAACTACCAAACTGCTTCGAATCGCTGGGATAAGCATGAGAATCGAATAAGTAAATTGCCCAGGGCATTGATTTTCCTTCTGTTGAATAAATTGGAAGAGAACAATTTCCCACTCCGGCAACCTTTGCATCTACATTAGTTGTCAGATTAAATTGGCTCTTCTGAACAAGTTTGAGAATACTTTCTTTGGTCATACCGGTTTCGGTATCATGATTACCAAAAGTTACCGCAAAAGGAACCTTTGCGTCTTCCATTGGCTGAATAACTTTCGCCCAAACCCCGGCAGCATTTCCAGAGACAACAATATCTCCAGTTATGACAACCAGATCAGGATGCTCCTGCTGTATCACATTTCGCATCAGCATAAATGTACTGTCATTCCGGACTGCAAAATCAGCTCCACTGATACAATGTAAATCAGTAAACTGAACTATTTTAAACTTGTGGTCTTTAAACTTCAAGACTGGTTTTTCTGAAAATGCACTGGTTACATACAGAAATGCAATTAACAGAATCGTAATTTTTAGTTTATACATGAGTACCTATTTTAATAAAACCCTAAAAAAATATTGGTTACCAATTATCTGTTCGAAATGGCAATAACGGTAAGTTATTCTGATCGAATAGATTTGATGTGGCATCATTCGTGAAGCAATAACGGACAGCTACCGGATTTTTCACCTTTGCAGAGCTCAGCTCAATCTTTCCCTCAGAATTAATGACTGCTGATGCCTGGAAAAATTGTTTGTCCGTTCCGGCTACCTGAAAATTGGTTATTTCCTTCCCTGAGCATCTTAGCTTACCAATCGAAACAACTGATATAAAAGCCTTATCACCTTTAAACATTAGCTTGTCAAAATGCGGAGAGTATGGCTGTAAACTACTCTTTCCGTACAATTCTTTCAAGGCCAGATCCGACAGTCGCTCACCAACTGCACGTTTTTTTACCGGATGAAGATTCGCCACATCATTAACCAAATCTGACACTGAAACCATTCCCGTTCGCGGCAATTTCAAAGCTAATTCCTGTTGTTCGCGCAGATATGCACTCTTTATTCCCTCGTAGTAATTGCATGGAGCAATCTGCACAAAGTAAATTGGAAAATCGTTTTGAAATGCATTTCTCCATCCCTCAATAAATCCTGAAAAAAGTTCGCTGTACCGATCCGATTCGCTGGCAACATTGGCTTCGCCCTGATACCATATTGTTCCGGCAATCCGATAATTCGCCAGCGGATGAATCATTGCATTATACAAAATAGTAGCACCTTTAGGAGCCCAACCATAAGGCTCAATATTCTCGGTCATCTTCTGCAATTCAGGTTTCTTTACGAAAACCTCTGAGGGCATCCAGGCCTGAATACAAGTTCCTCCCCAATATGATCCGATTAATCCGACAGGAACCTTTAATTGCCCGTTTAAGCAACGACCGAAAAAATACCCAACCGCACTAAACGTTGATAATGTGTTTTCGTCACAAATCTCCCATTTACCCGAACAATTGGTCTGTGGATATTTATCATACGACTGAGCAACCTTAAAGAACCGAATTTCATTGTTCCGGCAATTGGTCAAAGCATCTCCGGCATCAGCAACACCGCTTTTCATACTATACTCCATATTCGATTGTCCGGAACATAACCAGACTTCGCCCAAAACGATATCTTCGATGGTTATTTTTTGCTTCTTACAAATAAACTGAATCGAATGTGTTCCTCCGGCAGCCGGCGTATTTACGGTAGTTTCCCAAATACAATCAGGTCCAATTTCAGCATAAACCGTATCCTGTTGATTCCAACTACAAATAATTGAAACCTTCATAGATCCAGGGCCCCAACCCCAAAGTTTCACCTTTGCATTTTGCTGCAAAACAGCATGGTCGCTTAAAACTGAAGGTAACCGAAGTGGTAACTGTCCGCTTACGCTAACAGCTACCAGTAATAACATAGAAACAATTAGTGTTCTCATCTATCCTTTATAAACGTTTTCTAACCAGTTCTTATATTGCTTATACAACCTTACCGACTCCTGATTTTCGTGTCCGGCATAAGCTTTTGATCCAGGTTTGTTCATACAACCAATGTACTGGTAGCATAGAATTTTATCGACAAACGGAGACAAATCTTCCATCTGCTTCAATATCCGGTTGTCAAAATCAGCCGGTAACAAATTCCCCTTCGTTCCATCTTCAAAATAAAAGAGCTCCATGTCGGCCCAGATGCGTGCCCGCGACGCTTTTTGATGTGCATGATAAAGATTTTCAAAGTACCGGGCTGGTTCTCCCAGTTTTGTTGAATTTACTCCTACTCCATCTTGATAAGCTATAATTTCAATATTCATCCGTTCAAGTTGCCTGACAAATTTATCATCTGATTTTTCGGCCTTAATGTTATATGGTGCAATCAAATTAACACTAGCAGGCATAAGTAATTTTGCAGTCCGCGCACAATCGTTCATGTATTCGATGAACGCCTCATCAAAATACGGCATCAAATAGGATTCATTAGGAAAATACCAACCGTAAAAACACTTGTGGTGTCCATATTTTTCAGCTACTTCTTCCATTGCCTGAGCACGTAATTTACGAATCCCGGGATCCTTCATCAAAAATTCGCCTTTTTGGCAATCGGCCCAAAAGTCATTACTCACAAAAAATTTGATTCCGTATTCATCGGCAGCTGACAAAACAGCCTCAAGAGGATCGTCACAGCCAATTTCATATTTTGGTGCCAGTTTGGAAGGGTAAATCGCTTTTCCATCCAATGCTATTTCCTGCAAAACTAAATATTCAAAACCGAGTTCGCTAATTTCCTTCACTTTCTCTTTCCATTGCTCAGCCGTAAATTTAGCCAAAGCCGGATCCCAATAGCGACCTTCCGACGGTAACAGATGCTGAAATTCGAACCATGAACCTGAAATGGGTTTTATCTTTTTATCACTTGGAGCTGTCAGGGATTGAGCAGAAAGACTGCCCGACATCAACAAACCTGCCGATCCTGTACCTGCAACTTTAAAAAAACTTCTTCTCCTCATAATCTGCTTTTTTCAAAAATTATAATCATTTTTCAACTGGGGTAATCTTAACTAAAGTCACACCATGATACAAAACTTCAGTAGAGAATCTTTCAGAAAAAATTCCGAGGTCTTTCTGTCGCCATAAATCGCGAACCTTGTATTTTCCGTTAAGATGCAAGTCTGCAAAATCCAGACTTATACTATATTTTGACTTTTGAATTTTATCATTGTCTGCTTTATTCCACAAAATAGTGTAAGGGTCAACATGGAAAAAACCAACTGCAATTGAGCCATCTTCAAGATATTTGTACCAGATTTGTCCATTCTCCTTTTGTATCTTGTTCGCTGGAAGGACTGCAGCGTCCTGATCTACTGCGATTACCTCATCGTTGGTCAACAGATTCAATGTAAAATCATCGATATTTGACATGTCACAACCAATCAACAACGGAGCTGAGAGGATAGACCATAAACTAATGTGCGAATACTGTTCGTCGGCTGTAAGGTACGAATCATGGACTTTACTACCCCAACCCATCCCAAGTTTTCCGACAACCAGCATGTCCGGATCGTTATATTTCCCGGGACGGGTTACCGGAGCACACACATCCTGAAAGTAACCAATACACCTCACAACATTCCATTCATCGGTAATATCACGAGTTGTACGCCATAAATTTCCGCCGGCTTCCTGCCCCCAGTTCCACACATTTGGAGCACCGTACCCCACACAATAAACCATATCTCGTTTAACTTTATCCAACGACTTACGCATCACCATATATGGTTCTTTGATGAGCGCTTCTGTTGGATTCGGAGCTACATCACAATAGTAGCAATAATCATATTTCAGGTAATCAACGCCCCAGTCGGCCCAGGTCTGTGCATCACGATCTTCGTATTTATAGCTTCCAATATGTCCGCCACAAGTTTTTGGTCCTGGCGACGAATAAATACCAAATTTTAATCCCTGATCATGAATATAGTTGCAAAGCCGCTTAAAATCAGGAAACTTCTCATTTCCAAGCAACTCTCCTTCTTTGGTTCTTTCGTTAGCTTCCCAACCATCGTCAATGTTGATGTAAGTCCATCCGTGGTTCATCAGGTTATCGTGCATAAAACGAGCTGCATCTTTCACCTTTTCTTCGTTAACTTTTAATCCCCAGCAGTTCCAACTGTTCCAGCCCATTGGAGGTGTCAAACAAATATCATCCCCTACTTCAATACGCAGAACCCGGGAATCACTTCCCTGCTTATTCTCGGCACGCAATACAACAACATAAGTTCCCCGTTGCTCAATAGTTCCTGAGATTATTCCGGTCTGAGCATCCAGATTTAAACCTGAAGGTAAATCCTTAACAGAGAAAGACATGGGTCGTTTACCAGTTGCTGCAATGGTGAGTAAAAACGGATTTCCCGGACGAATACCAAAAACTTTGGCATTGTTGATTTTCGGACTATCACCGGGTTTCGGGGTAAGAATATATTTTTCGATGGCTATAGGCGTCGGAATCACCTGCTCTGGCACAACGGTTCCTGAAGTTTCAAATTTAGCTTCAAGCCAATCAGCATGATCATACATAATCCCATCACCAGCCTCAAGGACTAATAATGCCAGTTTCTGAACGTTTGTTAAATCAACTTTAAAAGCTTTGGCAGGCATACCTTTGTGCATAACACCACTTTGCCAGATTACCTTTTGATCAGCAATCAGCTGAAATTCCAGGTTCATGGAAAAGTCGTTCCGATCGTCAGCACCAACTAATCCGGAAAAAGAACGAGCCTTACCCCCCAGATTAACCAGGTATCGGCTAATGGAATGAGTTCCTATACCTCGTTTGTAGTTTATCCCTGCAACTTGAAGCGGAGTACCCATAATTGACTGATTAACTCTTGCATTGCCCCAATCCTGATACATTAGTTGCATATCCAGTTCATCAAGCCATACTTCTTTTGAAAATACCGAAAATGGTAAAAAAAGCAGTAAAAAAACGTAAATTGATGTTTTCATTATTGGTAACTATTCATTCGATGTTTTTCCACATCTACGGTTAACATTTAATTCTGACTATATCTGCGATTTAATTACTCCGATTATTCGAAAATAAATCCCGATTGAGACACAATCGGGATTTATTAAAATCTATAATTGATTATGTTTTAATATTTTATGCATTTAAAATAATAATCCTCCTCACTGGTTTTAACCTTAACAATACAAATGCCTTTTCGAATCGTCCGGGCATCAATTTGACTTTCATCTCCCTGATGCTGAAGTACTGCACGGCCACTCATATCGTATACAGTAATGCTTTGAACTACCATCCCCGCACTAGGCGTTAATGTAAGGTTGTCAAGTATTGGATTAACGATATTAATATGGTCATTGCCCAATTCATTATCTGTTATACCTGTCTTATAATTAAAAACAAATGATTGTTCATCGGACCAATTGCTCCATTTCAAGTTATGATCACGATAACGTACTTTCCAGCCATAAGTTGTTCCAACGTTCAGGTTTTTAACACTAACACCATATCGAATCAGGTTTATTCCTTTGTTAACATTAAATGGTATCGAGTTTTTTACTCCATATATATCTCGCCAATCTCTTGTCACATCCAATATTGGAGAAGAATAATTTCCCGGAGTCATAGTAGCCTGAAGCTGAACTGACATTAAACTGTCGACACCACTAAACGGCGTAGATAACAGAAAAAGACTATCTTTTGTGGCAATATGCGAGACACATGACGGAGTCAAAGGCTTTGTTTGATTAAACTTATGATACCAGGAATCCATTAAAGCAATTTTAGGAACCGGATTTTTTGCCAAATCACCCACGCCGTAAACCTTAAACGTATTAGACTTATTTTTCACATCAACGTCGGCCAAAACAAAGAAGTTTTGTGCTACAGACATGTTTATGGATGATAGATCGACAGCAGAACTTGAAAAATAATCACGATCGCCACCGCCACCGCCAACACATACATAACGAATATCACCATTAGTATTTGCCGCTAACGAAGGGACTACACCTGTTTCAAAGGCATGAGTATGCCCGTACGAGAGTTGCTGAGACTTAGAATATTGTTGCATAATACCTAAAACGTCCTTCGAATAACTGCTTTCACCATCAGGCCAAAGTTCACTGTAAGGACAACGGTGAACAAAACAGAAAACCTGATCTATAGTATTATCGTTCTCGGCTTTTTGCAAAAGATCACTAAACCATTTTTTTTCCTGAGTACAAAAATCATATGAAATGTCAAAATCAAGACCAACATACAGAGTCCGGGAAACTTTAAATGACCAAAAACGTTCGGAAATACCGGCAGGCGAAGAAAATGCTGAGATATCGTCAAATTTCATATACGAAAAGAAATTCGGACTATCTAATTCATGATTTCCGGCAGATATCGCAAATGGCAAATTACAGCTAAGCGGTTCCATTGGGTGCAAAAACTCATCGGTATATGAGGAAATATTATTGGCATCCTGAATACAATCTCCGGTATGCATAATAAAGTTTAAGCTATCAGCATAATTTTTCCCAAACAAGCTCTTCAGTTGTGTCACCGAGCTATCTACGATAGTTTTTGTCAGGTTGGGATTTTGCTGGGTATCGCCAAAAATCAAGAAACGAACATGTCCTTTGGAATTGTCAATATCTGGTTGTGTATTGAATGAATATACAGGCGAAGTCCCGCTGCCACTAATTACTTTATAAAAATATTTAGTGCCTGGTTTCAAATCGGTTAGTTTAACAGTATGCCATATGTATGGATACCTGTTGATTGTCTCATGAGTTCCACTCTTAGTACTACCCAGAGATTCTGATAAACCATATTCAACAATTGTTTTCACTGTTGAAGTATCATGCCAGGAAACATACATATAATCTTGTCCTGGAGTTTGCAAAAATGGTTTAAGTACCGGAATATCATATACATATTTGCCGGTATGCCCATAACCACCTAATTTTAATACATCACTATCATTTAAAGGCCCATCATACAAGGAAACCTCTGAAATGTCTATATTTCCATCATCGCCATCGTCATCAGCAAACAAGAGAATTTTATCAAGTAACGAAAAACGATCATCGATAAATTGATTATTTCCAATCTTTATAAGATTTCCATCCAAATAATACTTGAACGATTGACCCAAATCAACCGAAACGACTAAACGATACCATTCATTTGGTAGTATTGAAAATGAGGAATAACCAGTCGTAGCAGTTCCTATATGTCCAGTTTTATCGATAAAGCAATCTCCATCAGACTTATTGGTGATATCAGTTTGAAAAAAACAGTACCATGTGTCTAACTTTGGAACTTTAAAATCAATCACCAAAGAGTATCTGTTAACATTTTTCTCATTTCCTTTAGGAACCATTTTATGAACAACTTCAAAGTAACTTCCCAGTGCAACAGTAGCAGCACCATTGGTGGAATTAGGTCCGGCAACAGGCGATATGGAATTTCCAACCTTTACCAGTGGATTTCCAATCTCAGCCTTAGTTAAATCAGTACTATCGTCAAACTTCCACCACCCAACTTTATTTTGACCGAAGGTCAAACAAAAGCCAACAACAACAAACATTATCGTAAATAAAAATTTTCTCATAAGTTTAGATAAGATATTAGGTAATTATTTCCCCCATGATTTCTGTAGCCCGCCTGTCCGACGAGATGAGGTAAAAGCTCTGTCCTGGATAAAACTGGGATTATTCAGCTTTATCCCAAATAGTTGGGGTAAAAAGCTGAATAATTTTTCCAAACAGAGAATCTATTAGCATAGAATTATATTCGACATCTATTCTTTTTGATAGATGCGCAAATTATCTAAATACATTGCAATTTTTTCGACTGGAGCAAAATCTTCTACACGAATATTGAGAGAATAGGCTGTCCAAGTACCAGTATTTCCCATTGGGATTATTTTTTCCAACGGAATATTCACGGTCTGCCAGGTTCCGAGATTTTGTACTGTAAAATAATCACCACCTATAGGATTTGGTGCTACAGCCCAGTAATAATAAATAAAGAACTGTGATGATTTAATTGGCAAACTCATATTCAGCTCAAATTTCAACGTATATTTCTCGGGATGTTGCATCATATCCAAAGTATATTCCACGCTACTTTCAAAAAGATAAAACCATCCTAAACCAGTAGGATAAGTCGCTTGATCTACTTCAAAACGGAGGTATTTACCTGATGTTGGTTTTGGGGTCTTCCACGCACCGATCCACGGCTGTGCAGTTGAACTGGTATAAGGAAAATCCGAATCAAAAGTCGTAACAACATTGTGTTTATCCTGATAATAACCGGTACAAACAGCCTCAACATTATACTTTTTATTAATTGCTTTAACCCTGACATTAGACTGAACATCCAAAGGCACCTTTGCCGTAATGTAGGTGTCTGTAGCTTTAATTACAGGACTTTCTTTTCCACCAAACGAAACAACTGTGTTCGAACTATTCACTTCATAAAGACTTAGAAATTTACCATAAATCTTAATTGTATCTCCGGGTAAAGTATATTCGTTGAACATACTGGTCAACTGAAGGTTCGGTATATTAACCTTAAAATCAAATGATGTATCACCGGCTTTTGTTTTTATCGTAACTTTATTGTTGACAGTTTTGGGCAGTTTTGCGGGTATCTGAGTATACAAAACATTATTCTCATAATATGCATCTTTCATTTGCCCAGCGACATCATTAAACATGATAGAATCCACCTGACTTAAATTGGTGCCTTGTATAGCAATCCAATCGCCCATATTACCACCGGAAATAGAAGCTCCCATCTCTTTGATAGTTGTGACTTTGCCAAAAGATGGCGGATTCGAAAGAACGTCATCATCTTTGCATGATACTACCGATATTATAATAAGTAATGCAAACAGCATTAGCAGCATGCTTTTTTTTATAGTTATCGTTTCCATATATAACCAATTTAAAATATTAATGAATTACCAACCAGGATTATTTGTTTCAATATATGGGTTTGTATTTACTTCATCGGCAGGTAGTGGCATCAATAGATGTTTCCGTTCTCGTCGTTTAATAACACCATTTTCATCAACTCCTCCAATAGAATTCATGGTCTGAAGATAAATACCCCAACGTAATAAATCGAAGCGACGCATTCCCTCTGCCGCAAACTCTTTCACTCTTTCCTGAAGTACATAGGATCTGAATGATTCCTGAGTCCAGGGAGTTATCGCTCCAATCGCTGAAACCTTCTTACTTTTATTCCTAATATTAAGCTTTTCAACCTGTGCAATAGCATCACTCGATGGTTTTCCATTTACCTCATTGTCAGCTTCAGCATAAATCAATAACACTTCTGGATAACGCATAAAAGGCCAGTTATAATCCGTTCTGTTACCATCTAAAGCAACAGAAACCTGCCTGAATTTCATCAACTTAGATCCGTACAAATTAGCATCATATCTTAAAATATCGGATGACTTATATCCGTCAATTCCCAATCTAACTTTTACACTATCTCTGGCAGGATAATAACAATACTGAAGAAGACCTTTCGCTTCAACGTAATTAAATGGAATCCGATGAATTACACCCCAGTTAATACGATCATCAGTCTCGTCAAAAAGTTGGTACCAATGATCTCGCTGAACATAATATCCAGAAGACAATTCCCCGTTTGTATTATAATATCCGGCATAGTCAGTTGCTACATAATTACTTAAAGAACTATTACCGGCCAACGTTTGTAACGAAAAGATAAATTCTTTTCCATTCTTACTTGCCGGAGCCCACAGTTCCTGCTGTGATGGATAAAGATCAAAATCACCAGAACTTATAACTTCCTTTGCTTTATCCATAGCCAATTTGTAATATGCCTTTGAATCAAAGCTTTCATATCCGGCAACCAACTCTTTGTCAAATGTTTGTTTGGATGGATAAGGTACCCTAACCTTATTTTTATTATCGTCAAAATAGAAAGGCGCTCCCTCCATTACAGATATCTTACTACCGGCAGGCATTGATGCAGAACCTATCGTACTATATACTTTAGCCAACAAAGCTTTTGCAGCCCCCCTAGAAACATGGCCTTTTACATACTCAGCATCATGAGTCGAATACATTGCTCCTTCGGCAAATTTCAACTGTTCGATTATGAATTGGTAAACATCTTTAATAGGTGAACGCGGAAGATACAAAGGAGCACCTTCAGAAACAGAAGTTTTATACAAACTCAAATCGCCATAGAACTGAACCAGATTAAAATATGACCAGGCATTTAGAAAGGCTAATTCACCCAGTGCATTTTGTTTCACTTTCTCCGGAATATCCATTTTACTTATCAGGTAGTAATGGTATTCTGCCCGATGGATACATGCATAATAATACTTGTAAAAGTTAGTATTTGAACCTTCTTCATAGAAATTACCAGCACCTAAAGTACCAAAAGCCCATGTTGGACCAGTCTGATAATCCGTATCAAAATTAACAATATTATGATAATTTCCCCATTCAAAGCCCCAGGTTAGTGGATTATAGGCTCCGGAAACCAGTTCATTATAACTCTTTGCAGCAACCAAATCTTCTCCCGAAACAAAAGTATATACCTTTTCATCCAGAAATTTATCAGAACAGGAACTTCCTGTTATGACTACAATAGCTGCTATGATACATTTTATAATATTAGATTTCATATTTTTACTATTAAGAATGAATAGTTTATAAATTAGAAAGTTACCTGAACTCCCAGATTAATCGTTCTTGCACTGGGATATGAGTCCATATCGACGCCACGACGTGACACATCACTACCAAACGTGTTTACATCTGGATCGTACCAACGATATTTGGTAATTGTGAATAGATTATTAACCGACATCGTCAAGTTCAAAGCTTCAATTTCAGCTATTGGATTAGCCAGACGATAAGCAAACGTTAGGTTTTTCAGGCGCAAATATGATCCATTTTCAACATATCTGTCCGATGCTTTCAAACTTCTGGTGTAGCTTATATCAGCTCTTGGAAACTGCGCATTCGCCCTGTTGGTTTCAGTCCATCGGTTATCCCACACGAACTTAGGCATGTTGGTTGTTGATGCCATATCATAATCCTTTAGATTCACATTCAAGATATCATTTCCGTGTGTCCCTTGTAAGAAGAAACTCATAGTAAAATTCTTATAGCTAATTGCATTGGTGATACCATAGGTAAAGTCAGGTGCTGTACTACCAATAATGGCTTTATCTCGGTCATCAATAACTCCATCTTTGTTATTGTCTTTATACTTAATCTGACCAATCATACTTTTGATTTTCGCATCAGTTTCGTTCTTATATTGCAAATTAGCCCTTACTTCTGCCTCATTATCAAAATAGCCATCTTCCTGATATCCATAAATGATACCAATAGGTTCACCATTTCTTCTAAGGAACATACTTTCCAACCCCCAACAAACATCAGAGTATTGATCGGAATTCAAACCACCAATTTTGTTCCTGTTAAACGAAATATTTGCATCTAATTTCCAGGTAAAGTCTTTCTTGGCAACAATTAAAAAATCTCCTGAAATCTCCAAACCTTTATTTTGTACATTTCCATAATTTGAGGCTATGGATTGAAAGCCGGTACTCATTGGAATATATACATATTGTAACAAATCAGATGTTTCCTTGTAATAAGCGTCGACAACAAAATTTATACGATTTTTCAGGAAGCTCATATCCAAACCAACGTTATACTGATTGGTAGTTTCCCACTTCAGGTTAGGGCTTGCAGGTCCGCCCCATCGGTCTTCAGCAAGTCCATTGGTCAGCGAACCGTTTACAGGATATTGTTGCACCGTCATTCTTGAACGGGTTGCATAAGCATTTACACCCTGATTTCCTGTCTGTCCATAACTTAAACGCATTTTAAGGTTATCAAACACCCCAAGATTTTTAATGAATTTTTCTTCTGACAGTCGCCATGCAAAAGCACCTGAAGCAAAACTTGACCAACGGTTATTCGCTAAACGACTGGAACCATCTCTACGGAATGAAGCCGTAAACAAGTATTTATCCATTAAGATATAGTTCATTCGCCCCAGATATGACATTAAAGAAGTCTTCCCTTTACTGGAAGAATTGGGATCCTGAATAAGAGCAGCCCCCATATTGTTTTCTTCGTTCATATCATTTGCAAATCCATGCCCACTCATGTATTTTCCGCCCCAATCTACATTTTCTACTGACCAACCAACAACAGCATCAATATGATGTATTTTATAGAAGTCTTTATTAAACGTCAACATCGATTCCGAAGTCAAACTTTCATAGTATGAATCTGACTGCGAGGCATAACCATTGGTCGGGGCAACCCCTCCACTAATATAACGATTGTAGTACTGGTTACGTTTATCCATACTATATCCATAACCTAAGTTCTGCCTGAAATTAAGACATTTAGCAAAGGTGATTGTTGCAAACGTTGAATTATATAAATTCATCGACTCAAGCACATTCTTTGCAGACCGAACATATAGATAAGGATTCGATAGTCCATTGGCAAAATCTTCAGAGTAACCTGATGGCTTATCCGGATCCAGAATTGTTCTAGTTGGATTAAATGCTATTGCATCATTAACAATCCCAAAAGTTTCAGTATTTGTACGAGCCAGACGATTTTCTGACTTTGACGCAGTTAGGTTGTTGCCAAATTCGAACCAATCTGTAACTTTTCGGTTTATGTTTGATCTGATGCTGTAACGTTTAAAATATGAATTAAGGATATTCCCCTGCTGATCTAAGGCTCCCATTGAAAACATATACTGTCCGCGTTTATCACCACCAGACACGCTTAGATTATAATCCTGAGTTAATGCAGTATGATAGATCTGATCTTGCCAATTCGTTCCGTTATTCATATATCCATCAGCATAATCTTTAGGACTTGGCAAATAGGTACTATCAATAACTGCTAACTTACCCGTTTGAGAATTAATTGCTTTCGTATAACTCCAACGTCCCGGATTAGGATATGGTAATTGATCATCAGAAACAAAGTCTTTGCCATCATATTTATATCCATTAACAGTACCTTCATTCCGATACTGTGCATATTCTGAAGCGTTTAAGACATTAATCAATTTTACAGGCCTTGATATTCCATAATTCACGTTTAATTCTACCTTAGTCTTACCTTCTGAACCACTTTTGGTTGTAATTAAAATAACACCATTAGCACCACGAGAACCGTAAATTGCAGTTGAAGATGCATCTTTCAATACTTCGATTGATTTTACATCACGCGGATTGATTAAGTTTAATGGATTATTTGTTTGTTTTGTGGCATAATCTGTACTAGGTGCTTCTCCTACATTGAAAGGCACACCATCAACCACATACAGCGGTTCAGAACTAGTTGTAAATGAATTAGCTCCACGAATTTGAATACTAATTCCTGCACCTGGAGCTCCATCGGCCTGACTCACCTGAACACCGGCAATTTTTCCCTGCAAAGCCTGGTTAATACTCGTAGGATTCGTCTTTAACAAGTCGTCACTCTTAACAGATACCACCGAACCGGTTAAATCTCTTTTCTTTACGCTTCCATAACCAACAACTACAACTTCATCAACCCCAACAACATCTTCTTTCATCACGACCGAAAATACCGACTGTGAACCAATGGATTCTTCGATGGGTTTCATCCCAACAAACGAAAAAAGGAGCGTTTTAGCACCCGACGATACTGATAGTTTGAACTGACCATCAGAATCGGTAACTGTACCGCTTGTTGTTCCTTTTACTACAATAGTGACTCCAGGCAAGGGAATTCCTGCCGAATCAGTAACCTTACCCGTAATGGATTTGGCTTTTTGCTGAGCTTGTTGTTCTACTGTAAGTTCCTTCTCTTTCAGGATTACCTGTCTGTTTCTGACTTCATAAGAAACATTGGTCTGATCACAAAAACTCTGCAAAACATCTTCAAACTTTGCATCTTTAAAATCAGCAGAAAATTTCTTTGAAAAATCAAAAATTTGATCCTTGTACAAAAAAATGTAGTCAGTTTTTTCTTCAATGGTCTGAAGAACTTCTCGAATACCGGATCTGTTAAAGTGAACCGATAAACGGACCTGAGAGAAACTGTTACCAAATGTAACACAAACAATAAAAAGGAGAATTGCTGTCAATTTCATCTTTCGAAAGTTTAATCTCATCTCATCGCCATACGGAAATAAGATTTCTCGTTTTCTTTTCATAGATTTGTTTCGTTAAATAATAATAGATATTAGGAAAATTTAACACTAAGAGCCGGTCGGTGCGGGAACACCTTCCGGTTCTGTCTTTTTATCTCATATTTTTATTTTTATCGTTTTTAATCATTAAACTATAATGTCTCTACTCTCGTTTAGAGATATCGTAATAACCTTCACCAGCCTCCTCAATCTTCACTGATGCAGTTCTTGCAATACGTTCCAACACCTCTCGTTTATCCTCTTTTAACTCCAGTTTTCCTGAAATAAGAACAGCACCAAGCATCGGATCATCATATCTAAAATGAATATTGTAATAACGCTCAATCTTTTTAATAACCCGACTCAAATCAACAGTTTCAAACTTCACAATACCATGAGTCCAAAGAATGTACTCATCCACGTCTACATTTTCAACAGTAATTTTTCCTTCTTGCCGGTTAAACAAGGCTAATTGCCCCGGCGAAAGTTCAGTATCGGAAGTAAAAAAACCTGAATTATTTTGTCGGATACTAACCTTACCTTCTGCCAGTACCGTTTCCACACGGGCATCTGAAGAATATGCTGAAATATTAAATTTAGTACCCAAATCTTTTATTTTCAAATCATTAACTAAAACAACAAAAGGATGTTTTGAATCATGTTTCACTTCAAAATATGCTTCCCCATTCAAAAAAACTTCCCGGGTTTCGCCTGTAAAACGTTCAGGATACCCAAGTCGACTTCCTGCATTTAAAAACACTTTTGTTCCATCAGGTAACACAAGCTCTGACGTTTTTCCGTATGGGATTATTAACTGATTTAAAGCCAAATCATTTTTCGAGTTAACAGCAGCTGGTTTTAGGGTATCCTTATTAATAACCAGCTCTCCGTTTTTTTGGTAGGTCAAAACCGCCCGTTGCTGATCCAGAATGACATTATCACCATTCGATCGGATAAGCTGTGCCTGATTTTCAGGCATCCGGATGTCTGAATTTAATGTATAAAGGGCAGGATTCACAACATTTTCCCGATAAAACAATAATGCACCAATGGAAAAAAAGATAATAGCAACAGCTGCATACTTAAATATGGGGAAAAGAGTTCGTAACCTCTTCTTCGATTTTTGTTTTTCTTCAATATCCTTTAAAACCCTGGAAAATAAAAGTATTTTTTCTTCTTCAGGAAGTGATTTTGCTATAGTTCTAAATTGAAGAATAATATTTCTGGCTTGTCTGATATTGGCGATTTCTTCCGGATGTTGGGATTCAAATTGATCCCAACGAAAATCGACATCAGGAGAAGGATTAAAAACCCAATTGATAAAGCTGAGGTCTTCAATGTATTTACTTAAATTGTCCATTCGAATAGCTAAAATTTCACCCTAAAAGGCAGCCAGCCGCTCAAACATGGACAGTTTTTTTGATTTTTTTTTGAAAAAATGATATTAAAACAACAACACTCTTATTATCAAGAATTTCCCTAACAGTTTTTAACGCTCTGGAAACCTGTTTCCGAACCGATTCGACGGTAATTCCTAAAATATTAGCAATTTCAGGATACTCCAAGGCCTCATTGAACCGCAAATAAATAGCTTCCTTCTGTTTACTTGGTAGTTGATTCAATGCTTGATTAATCCTGATACGCACCTCTTCTTCATTTTCTTCTTTTATCAGGAGATATTCAATGCTAAATTCAGGTTCAACAAATCTATTTTCTGGCATTTCACTTTTATCAAAGCGCCTTTTTGACTGTAACTTTTTAATCAGATTACGCTTCAGTGCTAATAGTAAATAATACTTTAAATGATCAGGGCCTACGGTATTTTTCTCCCGTTTTAGATACAAATCAAGAAATACCTCCTGTATAGCATCCTTTATGGTTTCTTCATCGTCGCAAAACTTAAGTCCATATTGATAAAGCTTGTCGATATGTTGATTATAAAAAATCGCAAAGGCTTCCTTGTCGCCATCTTTAAACCGCAACCAAACCAAGTTCCAATAATCATTATTTCGAAGATCCTTTATCAACTATTTATTTTTTGCAGACTATGCTACAAATGTAAAAAGGAATTTTAGTTCTGAAAGCTATCTGTTAAGTTACTCCGCTTTAATACTTTTAACAATTCACACTCACAACTTATTAATAACAAACGCACTAAACCTTAATGTTCACCTAAAAAATCAGATGAAGGTAAAAAAACACGCAATACAACACTGATAATCAACAACATTAATAAACAATTAAATTGAAGATTACAGAAA
>Ga0302286_10001355_pt1 | contig 18357 bp, 12 predicted proteins | sample III_Fen_E2_3_FD_198765 | JGI IMG/M metagenome (GOLD analysis project Ga0302286, IMG submission 198765) | Peat permafrost microbial communities from Stordalen Mire near Abisko, Sweden - III_Fen_E2_3 | ecosystem: Environmental > Terrestrial > Soil > Wetlands > Permafrost | place: Sweden: Abisko...
TATGAGAGCAAACTTATTTTATATACCCCTGAAAATTAAATTCCTCGATAGTGAAGGAAAGAATTTTGACGAAAAAATAGTGACCTATGTTAGAGAAAATAAAAGCAACCGCGACCTTCATAAACGGAAAAATAAGAAGGCCAATTGATGCCGGAATTATCTTAGGTTCCGGCCTGGGCGGACTGGTCAATGAAATTGAAATTGAATTGACAATTCCATACAGTGAGATTCCTGATTTCCCCGTTTCGACCGTTGAAGGGCATTCGGGTAAACTGATTGTTGGTAGGCTGGGTGGCAAAACTGTGCTTGCTATGCAAGGCCGTTTCCATTACTATGAAGGATATTCGATGAAGGAAGTGACATTCCCAGTTCGGGTAATGAAAATGATGGGCATAAACACCTTATTCGTTTCAAATGCTTCCGGGGGATTGAATCCCGGGTACAAAGTCGGCGATATCATCATTATTTCAGACCATATCAACATGTTTCCTGAGCATCCTTTACGCGGGAAAAATATCAATGAGTTAGGCACTCGCTTTCCCGACATGAGTAAATCTTACGATCTTCATTTACGAAATAAGGCAAAGGCTATTGCCCTGAAAAACGGTATTACGGTTAAAGAAGGCGTTTATGTAGGCGTTTCAGGTCCAACCTTCGAAACCCCGGCAGAATACCTTATGTTCCGTCATTTGGGTGCTGACGTGGTTGGGATGTCTACTGTTCCCGAAGTCATTGTTGCCCGGCACATGGAGATGACTGTTTTCGGAATTTCAATAGTAACCGACAGTGGTGTACCTGGTCAGATTGTTGAAATCTCTCACGAAGAAGTGCAGGAAGTGGCCATGAAAGCCGAGCCCAATATGACACTTATTCTGAAGGAGTTGGTTGCTGGACTTTAAAAGTTACAAGTTCCAGGTTTCAAGTTCCAAGTTGCTCCGAAAAGTTTTGGATATTTGTTATTCGTTATTGATTATTGGGTATTTTTTTTGTCATTTGCTTATTTGTTTGTTCCTTAAACCAATTTCAAACCTATCGACCAATGAGTAACCTTCCAACCTTTTCCGATATTGAAATAGCGCATGAACGCATTCGCCCCTTTATACACCATACACCGGTTTTAACTTCTCAAAGCATTAATCAGATTGTTGGTGCCGAGTTATTCTTCAAATGCGAGAATCTTCAGAAAGTAGGCGCTTTCAAGTTTCGGGGAGCATGTAATTCAGTTTTTTCACTGAGTGAGCAAGAAGCCAAAAATGGAGTCTGCACGCATTCCTCAGGCAACCACGCTGCTGCTTTGGCATTGGCAGCCCGAATGAGAGGTATTCCTGCCTACATTGTAATGCCTGATAATGCTCCTGAAATCAAGAAAATAGCCGTTGCTGGTTATGGTGCTCAAATTACCTATTGCATTCCTACCCTGGAAGCGAGGGAATCAACTCTGAAGAAAGTGGCTAACGAAACCGGAGCCACAGAAATACATCCATACAATTATTTTAATGTAATTTGCGGACAAGGCACCGCTGCCAAAGAACTGATTGAAGAAATCGGACATCTGGACATTGTAATGGCTCCTGTTGGCGGTGGCGGATTGCTTAGTGGAACGGCAATTTCGGCCAAAGCTTTGTTACCGAACGTAAAGGTTGTTGCGGCTGAGCCTGCCGGTGCCGATGACGCATTTCGGTCTTTTTACTCCAAAACACTTCATCCGTCAGTCGCTCCCAAAACCATCGCAGATGGCCTGCTTACATCACTAGGAAGCCTTACCTTTCAGATCGTTCTAAACGAAGTAGATCAGATTGTAACCGTTTCGGAAGAAAGTATTGTAGAAGCCATGCGTATGATCTGGGAACGAATGAAAATCATTATTGAACCATCGTCGGCTGTTCCACTCGCAGCCATACTTGAAAATAAGCTGAATGTAAAAGGCAAAAAGGTAGGCATCATTCTTAGTGGTGGAAATGTTGATTTGGGAAACCTGCCGTTCTGATCCTTTTGCAGGCAAACGTTCAGAATTTATAGTTGAAATTTCTTCGGCTGAATTTGAGGTAGTTACACAACTCCCTTTTCATTCCTTGGTTAGATTTGTAGTTTAATTTACAATAAATTATCTAAAAAACTGAACTGTTTTGTACTATTGGTTTACTGCTTTGCGACAAAGAATAATCTGGTTACCAGATATATGACTGAATCTATTTATCTGATCAGCTATAGGTGTTTTTCAATCTTGTGAAATGCATAGCTGGACGATTTTAACGTTACCTCTGCGGATTAAGCAACTGACAATTCGATATATTTCTTCTGCACAAAGATCATATCCTCTTTCTATCCTGTTCGGAATGTTTCTATTCTCTGTCATATCCTGGTCGTACCTCTGTCGTACCATTGTTGGTTATAATTCGAATATAATTCGAATCAAATACAAATATAATACGTATATAATTCGAACCAATACGTATTATATACGTATTATATTTGAATAAGATACGAATTATAACCAACAATGGTACGATAGAGGTATGACAGAGGTAAAGTAAGATATGATTGCAATCCTGAATAAATTCATTTGCTGAACCGGCGTAAAAGCAGGAGGATAAATCCGCAAACGGATACAAGTTTCCAATTAGATAAAAGCTTTTTAATTATTGATGGGTTCCGTATTAATAGAACTCCCTATTGTATTGCCCGTTTTCCTTCGGATTAATATGGGGGGATTCCAAAATTAGAAAGTCTTGTGCCGAATTAAAATTTAAACCTCATTACTTGGACCGGTACTTTTTTTTTATGAACAGATCAACCAGCACAAAAACAGCGGATGAATTCTTGATCAGGGAAATGTCATACCGGAGGTAATTTGAAACAATTCATTCCAAATTAAAATCAATTAGGAGTAAAAAATTACGATTTATATCATTCATGATTGTTTTTATTGAATATTATTTTTTGTAAACTCGCAGTCCCATTATGCGATGATGAATGATCGTGATTTTGGGTTGGTCATTATTATTTTTGGAATTACCTGATTTTAAACCATTGAACAATTAAATTAGAATTAACTTATGGAGAATTTTGAACAATTGAAAACCGTTAAATTTTACAGTGGTGATACGACTCCACTTGAAATGCACAAAGTGCGAGTGGTTCAGAAACTAAACCTTTTACCCATCGAAGAACGCAAAGAAGCAATTTTTGGAGCTGGCTTCAATACCTTCCTTCTTCAAAACAAAGATGTTTTTCTTGATATGCTTACCGACTCGGGCACCAATGCCATGAGCGATAATCAGGTTGCTGCGATGAGTCTCGCCGACGATTCATATGCTGGGTCGGCCAGTTATACCAAACTTGAAAAGGCAATCAACGAAGTTTTCAACCAGAAATATTTCCTGCCCGTACACCAGGGACGGGCAGCTGAGCACATTATTGCCAAGACTTTCTGCAAGCTGGGCACGGTGGTACCGATGAATTACCATTTTACCACCACCAAAGCCCACATCGAAATGATCGGTAGTGCCGTTGAGGAAATATACACTGACGAAGCGCTGAAGATCAAGAGCGATTTTCCGTTTAAAGGAAATATGGACATCAATAAGCTGAATAAGGTTATCGAAAAATGGGGAGCCGAAAACGTAGCATATATACGCTTTGAAGCTGGAACCAATCTTATCGGTGGTCAGCCTTTCTCGATGGCCAACCTGCGTGAAGTTTCGGCAATTGCCAAGGCTCATAAGATCATGTTGTTGATGGATACCAGTTTGATAAATGAGAATCTCTATTTTATAAAGACCCGCGAGGCAGGTTATCTGGATAAATCAATTAAGTCCATTTTGCACGAGATGATGAGCTATACCGACTTCTCGTACTTCTCGGGCCGTAAAGTAAGCTGTACACGTGGTGGGGGTATTTGCACCAACAACCACGATATTTATATGAAAATGCGTGACTGGGTTCCACTTTACGAAGGCTTCCTTACCTATGGAGGGATGAGTGTTCGTGAAATCGAAGCAATGGCTGTCGGACTGAACGAAACGCTTGATTTCAACGTGATCAGTCATTCGCCAACCTTTATCAAATACCTGGTTGATGCGCTCGATAAAAAGGGAATTCCTGTAATTACTCCTTCCGGCGGCTTGGGATGCCACCTGGATGCAAAAGATTTCCTATCCCATGTTCCTCAGGAACAATATCCTGCAGGAGCTCTTGCTGCAGCTTTGTATGTTGCTGCAGGAATTCGCGGCATGGAGCGCGGAACGATTTCAAGCGTTCGGGATGAAAACGGCAATGATATTCTGGCCGATGTGGAATTACTCAGACTGGCATTCCCGCGCAGGGTATTTACCCTTTCGCAGATCAAGTATGCCGAAGACCGTATCCAATGGCTTTATGACAACCGACATCTCGTTGGCGGTCTGGAATGGACCGAAGAACCACCCGTTCTCCGTTTCTTTGTGGGTAAGCTGAAACCGATCGGCGATTGGGTAGATAAGCTGGTCGCTAAGTTCCGTGAGGATTTTGGTGAAAGCTTATAATTGACTGAATAATATTACAAATGAATTAGTAAAATATTGAAACACCCTACAAACCGTTATTTGTGGGGTGTTTCATTTGTAAGTACAAAATGATCTTTAGTATAATGCTGGCTTTCACAAATTCACAATTTCTCAACTTCCCCTATCCGCTAAATGACTCCAAATTCTAAAGTGGCTTTTTCTGAATTCTGCAACTGATCACTTTCTATAGCATGGGGCTTAACAGTCGGGAGAACGATTCTTTAATTTTATTGATTCTAGGACGTTTAATCCATTCTTCCAGAACAATTAGCTCACTTTTATCCTGGTCTTCCAGAAACTGGCCTGCAAGGACTCCGGCGATTTCTTCATCATAAATCATTGCGTTAACTTCAAAGTTGGTTTCCAGGCTGCGGAAGTCAAGATTGGCTGTCCCGACGGAAGAAAAAATACCATCTACCACAATTATTTTGCTGTGTATAAAGCCTGCCCTATAAAAATAAACTTTAACGCCGGCCTCGAGCAATTCTTCCACAAACGAGTTCGTACCCCATTTGGGAGTGATGGCATCAGACAAACCGGGAACAATTATGCGAACATCGATTCCGCCCAGGGCCGAGGTCTTCAGGGCAGTTACAATATCCGGGGTTGGCATCAGGTACGGAGTCGAGATAAATACAAAGTCGGTTGCCGATGCAATGGCAGTGAAATAGGCCTGACTGATGCTTTCCCAATCTGAATCGGGACCACTGGCGGTCATCTGGACCAATTTGCCATTCCCTGATACAAACGGCTTGAAATATTGCTCTCCTTTTAAAATCTCCTTGGATACAAAATACCAGTCTGCCATAAAAATAATGTGCAGTGCAGTTGCACCACCACCTATAACCTTGAGGTGAGTGTCGCGCCAGTGACCAATACCGGGAACGCCGTCGCGATAACGGTCAGCAAAATTCAGTCCTCCAACAAAAGCAGTCTCTCCGTCAACAACAAGAATTTTGCGGTGATTGCGGTAGTTAACCTTGGAAGTCAGCATTGGAAAGCGCACTCTCATAAAACAATCCACCTTAATACCGGCATCCGACATGGATTGTATAAACTTATGTTTCAGTTCCCAGCTTCCCACATCGTCGTAAATTAAGCGCACTTCAACACCTTCCCGGGCTTTGCGGATAAGAAGTTCACGCAGGGTATTCCCGATAATATCATCTTCAATAATATAATATTCAAGGTGAATATGATGTTTTGCCGATTCAATGGTTTTGAAAATCTCCGGGAAAGTTTCTTCACCATTACGTAAAACCTGTATCTCGTTGTTATTGGTCAGAATAGCATTCGAATTTGAAAGCAACAGGTTCATTAACCGTTTCTTGGAATAAAGGCGGCTATTGATCTGAAAATGATTCCTGGGAAGGTTATCCAACTGTTCAAGCGTCAGGTTACGAAGTTTTTCAAGATCCTTTAATCCTTTGCGTGAATACATCTTCGATTTTCGGTATTCCTGCCCGAAGAAGAGATAGAACACTATTCCGATCAGGGGTAGCAATACCAGGACAAGTATCCAACTGATGGTTTTTACCGGATTGCGGTTTTCAAGGATGATCAGTATGGCAATAAATACCACTGTTAACAGGTAGAGGACTCCTATCAGGCTTGGTAATGATTTCCATATGCTATTCAAAATTTCCATCAGCTTTCCTTAATGCATTTATTGACATTAAATATCATGAAAAATAGTGTTAAAAACAAGTGGAAAATGTAAACACGATTATAAGGAAGTTACAACAGGAATTAAAGACTTACACGATTAAAAAATAGAGCTATGGCAGATATTTTACTCGTCAATCCGGTGTAACTTTTAATATATAAATCCTGTTCCGTCTTATTTCTGCTCAGACTTATTCCTGATCACATGGAGCCTGCAATCGTCCAACATTTCATTAGCCAAAGTTTCTCCTGAGATATTTGGGGCGGCAACACCTCTTCCGAAGAATTGGTTGCCGGTGTATACAAAAGCTTCATCCCACAAATCAGATTCCAGAAAGCTGTTTAAAAGTTTACTTCCGCCTTCCACGATTACCGATAGTATGTCACGCTTGTAAAGCTCAGAAAGTAATTGGGGCAAAATATTGCGATCAAAATCGAGTGTAATGTATTTTAGGTTTTCCGAATCGGGAGTTTCAATTTCGGTAAAGACCCAGGAAAGTATTTTGTTGTCGAATAGGTGCAGGCTGAATTTCAATCGGCCTGTTCGGTCAATAACCAGTCTGATTGGCTGATTGCCAGCCCATTCACGCACAGTAAGCGCCGGATTATCAAACTCCGCTGTATTTGTTCCTATAAGAATCGCTGACTCTTCAGAACGCTGTTTATGCACCAGTCTTTTTGCCAAAGAATTAGTGATCCAGGTCGGATGCAAGGTTTCAGTGCGGTCGGTATCAATAAATCCATCAAGGGTCTGTGCCCATTTCAACAAAATATACGGGCGTTTTTTCTCATGAAAGGTGAAAAACCTGCGGTTCAACTGACGGCACTCTGCTTCTAGTAATCCCACCTTAACTTCAATACCTGCTTTTCTCATCCGTTCAATCCCTTTCCCGGCAACCGGTACAAACGGATCAACCGTTCCTATAACCACCCTTGGTATCTGATGTTCGATAATCAGATCAGTGCAGGGGGGTGTTTTGCCGTAATGAGCGCAAGGTTCTAACGAAACGTATAATGTTGACTGAAGGAGTAATTCAGGATGCCGGACTGAGTTAATAGCATTTACCTCAGCGTGCGGACCACCGAATTTCTGATGATAACCTTCCCCAATGATGACTCCATTGTATACAATTATGCAGCCTACCATTGGATTTGGGGCAACATCACCCATTCCCAGCAGAGCCAGTTCGAGGCAACGTTGCATAAAAATTGAAGGAGTACTCATCAGCGAAAAAATTAACTTTGTCAAAAATAACAATAAATGAAGGCTTGCATTGCATCAATCCGAAAAGAATTGGCTGGCATTTTCTCCAAGGGGGAAATTGAGAGTCTGATACTTCTTATCTTCGAGAAGTTGAAAGGATACACGCGGACTCAGTTAATATTGGCATCCGATCAGGAACTGAGTGCTGAAGAGTCAATGATAATCGAAAATATTGTTGCCCGGCTGAAGAATCACGAACCCATACAATACATTCTTGGAGAGACAGAGTTTTACGGATTGCCCTTTTTCGCAGTACCCGGAGTACTGATTCCACGACCTGAAACCGAGGAGCTTGTGCAATGGATCATTCAGGAGAATCAACTTACTGCACCAAATATACTGGACATTGGAGCAGGCTCAGGATGCATTGCAGTATCGCTCAAAAAAAATATACCCCAGGCGACTGTTTATGCCTGTGATATTTCGCCAATTTGCCTTGAAACGAGCCGGCGTAATGCGAAATTTAATGATGTTGAAGTTTCAGTATTCGAATACAATATTTTAACCCATATGCCTGAAATTGAATTTCCTCGACTGGATATTGTTGTCAGCAATCCACCCTATGTCAGAGAATATGAAAAACAATCTATGCAGAAGAATGTAATTGATTTTGAACCTGGGCTGGCATTATTTGTTCCTGATACGAATGCGCTTCTCTTTTATGAATACATAGCTGAATTTTCCTTGAACCATCTCATCAAAGGAGGATATTTGTATTTAGAGATCAATGAGGCATTCGGACAGGAATGCTTGAGAATGCTGCTGGAAAAAGGATTTTCCGAAATGATTCTTAAGAAAGACATCAATGGGAAAGACCGTATGATCCGCTCGATGTATAATAGGCAACAAGAACCCGTATAAATTACAGTTAAATTATTCATATATTTGTAATAACCGCAGGCGAACAAGAGTGACGTTGAAACAAAAACTGCAATCCATTTGAAACAATTTTTTGTATATACTCTTTTACTTATAAATCTTGTAGCCGTAATTGCACTGGGCATTGCTTCAATTTCAGTGTTCCTCAGTCCTGAAGTACTTTGGTTCGCGGCCTTATTCGGTTTGGCTTATCCCTATCTAATGGTAGTCAACATTGTTTTTATTGTCTTGTGGATCATTATCAAACCCAAATTTGCACTTATATCCTTTGTGGTTATCCTTGCCGGGTATAGCCACATTGGGAATTATCTTCAGCTTTCTGGTAAAAAAACCAATGAAAAAGGTATCCGTATAATCAGTTACAATGTGAAATACTTTATGGGCATGAGCGAATATCCAAACAAGGAAAATGCAGACCATATTCTCAATTATTTGAGGGAGAATAATGCTGATATCATTTGCTTGCAGGAAGTCAGGCTTAATAAGCGACAGATATTTGATATCAGAGATCCCAAACTTCCCCAAATCACCCATATGCAACTTGCCCATAGCAGTAATGCAGGCGGGCAACTTACTATGACCCGTTTCCCGATTCTGAACATGGGAGAAATACGATTTAAAAACTCGGGAAACATGATTATCTTTACTGATATTCTGATGAATTCAGACACTGTGCGCGTTTATAACTGCCATTTACAATCCTATAGGCTTCGTCCTACGGAGATAAATACAATTGATTCTATGGAATTTGACCCCAATCAGAAAACAAGGGAGAAGTTGGAAGATCTTAGCGTGAAATTTAAGAATGCCCTGGTTAAAAGGGCCGAACAAGCTGCCGCACTTCGCGAACATCTGAATCTTTGTCCTTATCCTGTGATTGTTTGCGGAGACTTTAACGATACACCAGTGTCGTTTACTTATCGGACTGTCAGAGGGAATCTGAAAGATTCGTTTACCGAATCAGGCAAAGGGACGGCGAATACCTATAACGGGAAGTTACCTTCGTTCCGTATTGACTATATCCTGTATAGCCCTAAATTTTCAAGTTACAATTTTGAGGTGTCTTATTTAGATGACTCTGACCATTACCCGGTAAGCTGTGATTTGTTTCCTGCAGGAGAAAAGGTAACTCCATGATTGGATCAGAAAAGTCTTTTGCGCTTTAGCAGGTAGGTATACAGCACATGTTTGAAATCCTCATTGATATCCGCCTCGGTCAGGTCAATATGGTATTCTCCGCAGCGGACGCGTAATTCTTCGAAGTATTCCGAAACAGCCTTCTGATAATTATTTTTCAGATCATGCGGCGAAAATTTAAGGTGTTCGCCAGTTTCCAGATCCACAAAACGGTAGGGCTGATTTCTGAAATCAAATTCCTTTTCCTGACGGTGATCAGTGACATGAAAAAGAAGCACTTCATGCTTGTTGTATTTTAAATGTTGCAGGGCTTCAAACAATTCATCCGTACTTTCCTGTTCAATCAGGTCGCTAAACAGAATGACCAGCGAACGTTTGTGAATATTCTCTGCGATCATGTGCAATGCATCAACTGTATTGGTTTTTTTATCCAGATGAGCCTTCTCCTGCCTTAACAATGATCCAAGCTGATTGTATAATAAATCGATGTGGACAGAAGAAAGGCGTGCTTCAGAATGAAACTCTATCTCATTTGAGAATAAAGAAAGGCCTACGGCATCACGCTGCTTACGGAGCAGGTAGATGATTGCAGCAGCCGAATAGACCGAAAAGGCCAGTTTATTGATTTTCGATGGGATTCCTTTCTCAAAGGGGAAAAGCATGGATGAAGAAGTATCAATCACAATCTGACAGCGAAGGTTGGTTTCTTCTTCGTATTGTTTCACAAACAGTCGATCGGTACGGGCAAAAAGTTTCCAGTCAATGTGTTTGGTCGATTCTCCGGTGTTGTAAAGCCTGTGCTCGGCAAATTCAACAGAGAAGCCATGAAAAGGGCTTCGGTGCAAACCGGTTATAAAGCCTTCGACTACCTCTTTAGAAATAAATTCAAGGTTATCGAATTGCTGAAACTGCTGAATGTCGATTAAATTATTCACTGAATGGATTTTTACCACATGCTGTCAGCGGAAGAGGAAGCATGGGATATTTTATATACTAAAAAAGGCATAAGAACCTTAGTTTCCTATGCCTTTTCCCTTTCAATTATTTCTTAGAGAATACCTTCTACTTTTAAAGCAAGAGTCGATTTTGGTGAAGCGCCAACATGTTTATCAACCACAACACCATCTTTAAAAAACAAAATTGTCGGTATATTCCTGATTCCGAATTGTGTAGCAATACCAGGATTGCTGTCAACATCCACTTTCCCAACGATCAATCTTCCGGCAAAATCTTCCGATAATTCCTGAACTATTGGAGCCACCATGCGACAAGGACCACACCATTCAGCCCAAAAATCAACAAGAACCGGCTTATCTGCCTGAAGAACCAATTCCTCAAAATTTGCATCATTAATTTCTAAAGCCATTGTAATATATTTATTAAAGGTAAATACTCCAACAAAACTTAAAATCCCAACAAAATTAGCCTAATTAATTTTAAATGCAAGATCATCCTGCTTTTCAAAATAAGCTAATAAATCATTGGTGATTTCAATCCTTGTGTTTCTTGAAAACAGATTAACCATCATTTTTGTTTCAGGATCCCAAACATCAAACTTCAGCAGTGTTTTCCCTTTGTTGTTTTGCGTCAGGTTAGCCAAATCGTGAACCATCTCTTTGGTAAGAGCCGGAAGGGGTATTTTCAGGGTAATGCTTTTAAAATATTTCTCCCTGATTTCCTCCATCAGTTCCATCCTACTGATCTTAAACTCCAGTTGATCACCTCCATAACGGTTTTGAACTACTCCTTTCACCATCAGGTAAAGACCCGGCTTGCAGAATTTGCCATATTCCACATAGTCTTTTGCAAAGAAAAACAATTTATACGAATCCGTGTAATCGGTTAATACAATCTGGCTGTAAGGCTTTCCGGTCTTTCCAAAGCTTTCTTTCGCTTCGCTCACCATACCGACCAAAGTTAATTCGCGGCCTTTTAAGGCATCAATATTGCTGTTCAGATCTTTAAATGTAACATCCTTGGTGGCAAGAGTTTCGATCTCTATTTTATATTTATCCAACGGATGCGAAGTCAGGTATACCCCCACCAGGCTTCGTTCCTTTTCGAGCAGGACCAGTTCTGCCCATTCTGGTACCAGGGGTGGCTCAGGCTTCTGGACCGACTGACTCGTCATCACTTCGCCAAAGAGCGAAGGTTGCAGGTTATTGCTTTCATACTGAATCTTATTCCCATAGCGGATCAGCTTTTCGATAAAAGTCTGATCATTTTCATCCGGAGCAAAATACTGGCTCCTTGTATGCTTCTTAAAGGAATCAAAAGCGCCTGCCATTGCCAATGCTTCGAGGTTCTTCTTGTTAACCGACTGAAGGTTTACCCGTTCGACAAAATCGTAAATATCCCTGAATTCGCCTCCCTTGCGGGCCACAATAATATCCTGTACAGCGCCTTCGCCAACACCTTTAATGGCAGCCATGCCAAAACGGATGTTTCCATCCTTGTTTACGGTGAACTTACCGTAACTTTCACTCACATCAGGACCCAGCACATACATCTTCATGCGTTTGCACTCTTCCATCAGCTTAGTGATTTCAACAATATTACTGAGGTTTCGGCTCATGTTTGCAGCCATAAATCCAGCCGGAAAATGAGCCTTCAAGTAACCTGTCTGATAAGCCACCGCGGCATAACACACCGAATGTGATTTATTGAAGGCGTAACTGGCAAAGGCTTCCCAGTCTTTCCATATTTTATCGATCAGTTTCTGCGGCTCTTTTTCTCCTGCCACACAGCCTTCCATAAACTTAGGATTAGCCAGACAGCCTTCCCTGAATTTCTCTTTCAGTTTATCCATCTGCGAAATCTGCTTTTTACCCATGGCCTTACGGAGGGAATCCGAATCGCCACGAGTGAAACCGCCGAGTGCACGCGACTGCAACATCACCTGTTCCTGGTAAACGGTAATGCCGTATGTATCTTTCAGATAAGGCTCCATTAAAGGGCTCTCGTATTCGATCTTTTCCTGTCCGTGTTTGCGTTTGATAAACGAGGGGATATATTCCATTGGTCCCGGACGGTAGAGCGCATTCATGGCAACCAAATCTTCGAAACGATTGGGTTTCAGGTTTCGGAGGTGCTTTTTCATGCCGGGTGACTCGAACTGGAAAATACCGGTAGTATCTCCGTTACTGAAAAGCTCCAGGGTCTCCGGATCGTTCTCCGGAAGATGGTCCATGTCAACGGTGATTCCATGCGAAAGCTTGATGTTTTCGATGGCTTCCTTAATCACCGAAAGGGTTTTAAGGCCCAGAAAATCCATCTTGAGCAGGCCGATGCCTTCAACATATTTCCCATCGTATTGGGTGGTCAGCAGATTCTCGTCGTCTTTTGAAAACATAACCGGGATATGGTCTGTCAACGGATCACGGCTGATAAGGATTCCGCAGGCATGTACACCTGTCTGACGGACTGAACCTTCGAGTGTTTGTGCGAATTTCAGCGTAGCACGAATCAGATCACTGTTCGACTTTAATTCCTGCCTCAACTCCGAACTTTCTTTAAATGCGGTAAAGAAATTCATTTTTGGGGTTTCAGGAACCATCTTTGCCAGCCTGTCAGCTTCTGAAAGAGGCAGTTTCAGTACGCGGGCCACATCCCGGATGGCCATCTTAGTGGCCATTGTTCCGAAAGTACAAATATGGGCAACTTTATCTTTTCCGTATTTATGGGTCACATAATCAAGCACTTTCTGCCGGCCATCATCATCAAAGTCGATATCCACATCGGGCATCGATATACGGTCTGGATTCAGAAAGCGCTCGAACAGTAAATCATACTTGAGCGGATCAATGTTGGTGATACCCACGCAATAAGAGACCACAGAACCGGCAGCCGAACCACGCCCGGGACCTACAAGAACATCCATTCGTCTTGCCTCGTTGATAAAATCCTGGGTAATGAGGAAATACCCCGGGAACCCCATCGTCTTTATGGTATTCAGCTCGAATTCAATCCGTTCCATAATCTCATCGGTGAACGGTTCCGCATATCTTTGTCTTGCCCCGTTCCAGGTCAGGTGTTCCAGGTAATCCGATTCCAGTTTGACCCGTACCACCTTGTCATATCCTCCCTGCTCCTCGAATGCCTTCTCACCGAATTCTTCGTGCAGCATTTCTTCCGTAAACCGTGCCCGGTAATCTTCCAGTTTACCAAATTCTTCGGGAATGGGGAACAGAGGCATGATGGGCGACGAATTCAGCTCGTAATCCTCAATCTTATCGGCTATTTCCTGGGTATTGGCCAGCGATTCCGGGATATCCGAAAACAGCGCAGTCATTTCTGCAGTGGTTTTAAACCATTCCTGCTTGGTATAACGCATACGCGTAGGATCATCCAAATCCTTACCAGTATTCAGGCAGATGAGTAAATCGTGTGCATCGGCATCTTCCTGATTGATAAAATGGATGTCGTTGGTGCAGATCAGTTTCACCTCATGTTTTTTGGACAGATCCAGCATGTGGGTGTTCACCAGCACCTGGCTCTCATACACATTTCGCCGCATCTCAGGTAATTCCGAGGGATGACGCATCAACTCCAGATAAAAATCATCCCCAAAAACAGTTTTGAACCATTGAATAGTATCGTCCGCGTCCTGAAGATGTCCTGCCAGAATGTGCTGCGGGACTTCTCCACCAAGGCAGGCCGATGAGGCTATCAATCCTTCATGATATTTTTCGAGCAGTTCCTTATCGATGCGCGGTTTATAATAAAAGCCTTCAGTATACGCGGCAGAAACCAGTTTGAGCAGATTACGGTAGCCTGTCATATTCTTTGCCAGGAGTATCAGGTGATATCCTGAGCGGTCGACCTTTGCATCTTTTTTGCTGTGACGTGAAGTCTCTGCAACGTAAGTTTCGCAACCCAGGATGGGTTTGATTCCCTCTTTACGGCAAACATCATAAAACTCTTTGGCACCAAACATGTTGCCATGATCAGTCAGTGCAAGCGCTGTCATCCCATCTTTTTTGGCTTTTTCAATCAGCCCCCGAACACTGGCTGCACCGTCCAAAATAGAATATTGTGAGTGAACATGTAAGTGCGTAAAAGAATTCATAAACAATGAGTTAAAAATAGTTTACCCTTGCCCGATAGTAAACATTCGGGAGGAAGGGTAAAGTTACCAATTTCGATTCCTGAAAAGAGGATTGTTGATAAAAATTAGGAAAGAAGTTTAAATTAAAAGGTTCATAAAACAATAACAGCCATTTTATTGTTTTATGAAACAGAACTTTTTTTAATTAATATGGTAAAAGGGTAAATAGCTTCAGCCATGGAAAGCTAGTCTGCTGACTGGCATCATTGCAGGAATCCCTAAAGGTGTAATGACTTAATATCTATGGGTTTTGTCGCTCACTTTTTTTTACATTTATCGTGATAATAAGGATCGTAATATATTATTTCACCTGATTAGAACGTTGAAACGGAACAAAGGCTGAAAAGGTGTTTTTATTGATTGCAGGATTACGGATCAAAACTGATAATTTATTCATAACACTAAAATGCTTATTATGAAAAAGACTTTACTCCAGAAAAGATTTAGCAATTCAATTGATTTCAGGAAATGTATTGAAAACTCTAACCCCGGAATAAGTATGCTGAAATTGTTTATTCTGATGCTGATTATCCTTGTCCAGGCAGGTGTGACAAAGGCAACTCCCAGTTTTGCCCGTCAAACGGGAATGTCGTGTACGGCCTGCCATTATTCCTTTCCCGAGCTTACTCCTTTTGGCCGTCAATTTAAAATGAACGCCTACACCATGACCATGATGAAAACCATTGACTCAAAGGAAGACAGCGATAAGGTTACCCGGCTGAAATTGCTTAGCTACCTGCCCTTATCGGCCATGGTGCAAACCTCTTTTACAAGTAACGCGAAAGCCATTGAGGGAACTCAAAACAATTCGATAGCTTTCCCTCAGCAGATCAGTATGTTTTATGCAGGCCAGATTACCCCTCACATTGGTTCTTTTATCCAGATGACTTACGACGGACAAACTTTCGGCATGGATAATGCCGAAATCAGGTATGCCAACCGAACAAGCCTGGGGACAACCAGCCTGTTGTATGGAGTCACTTTGAATAATAATCCTACCGTACAGGATGTTTGGAATTCGACACCGGCCTGGGGTTTTCCTACAGCATCTTCAGGTGCTGCAAATTCACCGGCCAAATCTACAATGATCGAAAACCTTGGCATGCAGGTTGCCGGTTTAGGTGCTTATGCCTTGTTTAATAACTTATTATATGCTGAATTAACGCTATACCGTTCTTCACCGCAAGGTGCCGCAAATCCGGCGGATTCCACCAGCAGTATGACCATAAAAGGAATTGCACCATATTGGCGAGTGGCCCTTCAACACTCCTGGGGTAATAACTATGCTGAGTTGGGTACATTTGGAATAGCCACCAATGATTATGTAACCGGCATTTCAGGAGAAATGGATAAATTTACCGATGTTGGATTTGATCTTCAGTATGAGCATACCCTAAACTCAGGAACCCTGGTGTTGCATTCGTCGCTGATCAAGGAAACCGAAAGCCGCAATTCTTCCGTTAATAATTATAACTTTAGTTCGTTTAAAATTGATGGAAACCTTTATTTAAAAAACGGAGTGGGTGCAACCGTCGGCTATTTCAATTCATCGGGCACGACGGAGGCATATATTCCCGCAGGTTCAACGTATAAGCCAAACAGTAATGGGTTCATCTACCAGATTGAATATTTGCCCTGGTACAATACTAAGTTTTCAATTCAATATGTTACCTATAGCATGTTTGACGGAAGTAAAACAAATTATAATGGAGCGGGTAGAAGTGCTGCCGATAATAACACCCTCTACCTCCTGGCCTGGTTTAATTTTTGATGAATATCAGTGTTTTCACCTAAAATAATTCTAAATCATTCACAATCATTTTGGCATTCATTTATTGTTTCTTAACAATTAATAAATACCAAAATGATTATGAATGACTACTTTTGAATATTCTAAAGGAGTAAACAAGTAAACGGATATTACTAATTTTAGTATTTAATTACACATACAACACATGAAAAAACATTTTATTACAGTATTACATTCATTGGTCATTGCTTCCTTTTTATGCCTGAGTGCCGGTGTAATGCAAACGGCTGCACAGACTAAAGATCTTGGCGTTGGACCCATTAAAAGTGTGAAACTTGATCCTACACTGGATAAAAAGATGATTACCGAAGGGAAGGGCATTTTCAATGACAAATGTGCTCTTTGCCATGAGTTGGATCAGTTAAAAATTGGACCGCCACTAAGGAATATCACCAAAGACCGTGCACCGGAATATATCATGAATTTGCTTTTGAACACCGAGGCCATGCAGAAGGCCGATCCAAATGTAAAAGCGCTCATCAAGAAGTTCAACAATATAATCATGATCGATCCTGCGCTTAATGAGGCAAAGGCCAGATCAGTGGTTGAATATTTAAGGTCGGTAGCTAAATAAGACTTCATTTTGATTTACCACAACAAAGACTAATCCATAATCACTGGATTAGTCTTTGTTATGAAGAATTTTAACTGAACAAATTCAATTTACGTAGGGTCTGTTGAAAGATCGGATGGACCCAAATACGGGTTTAAATTGAAGCAGCATAAAAACTTGAAATTTCAACCCGGGGACCATAACAAGGGATTATTGGTTGAATGCTTTGAATTAACTTCCTGACGACATGGCGTTTAAATTGTTCTTTTGACTTTGAGAACATCTTCTTATTCCTGGTACCTATGATTGTGGGCCCAGAATTTCATCCTGCCATTGTATTGATTCTAAAACCCATTATCTGTTCAAGGTTAAAGTGTTGATTGGTTCACTCATTTACCGACTATTGAACAGGATTTGTAATTATTGGAAACTTATTCGTTAATTATTCGAAGGTGATTCGATGATTATTCAATTCCATACGAACAATCATCGAATAACCTTCGAATAACCTTCGAATCACCTTCGAATAACCTACGAGGAAATCAGCTCAGGTAAAGCGACACAATAGGGGAAAAGTATATGACATTTTTGGTAGGAAGACTATTGGCATATCTGGCCCGGTTTCATTTCGTCCCCAGGAAATGAAAGCTGCCGGGTTGACCTGAGGAGATCTTATGAAGGGAAGCTGGCAGAGGTATAGTGACCAAACACTTCGGAAACTACCCTCAGTATAGGATTACTTCACTAATGGTTCAGTAATCCGTTTCAACGAATAGATGAACGGAAAATAATAATAATGCTTTTTTGGATTTTCAGACTGAATTCTTTTTAGTTTTAGTGTTTAAATCTAAATCTTATGCAAGGTTACTTTCATCGGCTCATGATTATTACTTTTTTACTGCCCCTCATCGCGGTTGCTCAACCTGAACCGCAGGTGATTCACCTTTGGCCCAATGGCGCTCCGGGATTCGAAAGCCGGAAGGACCTGCCCGAAATAGCGATGGATTACTGGGTACGCAACATTAATAATCCATCGGTCACCGTATTTCTGCCTCCGGCAGAAAAGGCCAACGGTTGTGCGGTAATAGTAGCTCCGGGAGGGGGATTCAGGGAATTGGTTTACAATGCCGAGGGAAAGCAGGCCGCCGAATTTTTCAACTCCATCGGGGTTGCCGCATTCGTTTTAAAATACCGGTTACCAGACGAAGAGAAATCACCCTATTCGATGGATAATGTTCGGCAGGATGCTTACAGGGCCATTCGGCTGGTCCGCAGCCGTGCAGGAGAATTCAAAATTGATCCCAATAGGATCGGCATGCTGGGGTTTTCAGCGGGCGGTGCGGTGGTGATGATGGTAGCATTCGACAAGGGAGATGGTGATTCCAGGGCAGCAGATCC
>Ga0302286_10001358_pt1 | contig 18314 bp, 14 predicted proteins | sample III_Fen_E2_3_FD_198765 | JGI IMG/M metagenome (GOLD analysis project Ga0302286, IMG submission 198765) | Peat permafrost microbial communities from Stordalen Mire near Abisko, Sweden - III_Fen_E2_3 | ecosystem: Environmental > Terrestrial > Soil > Wetlands > Permafrost | place: Sweden: Abisko...
AAACAATAATGAATCACTTTTATAAAAATCAACTTGAATCCACTTTTTTTGCCCTTTTATAATAGCCAATTTGGCTTGATAATACGATATATTATATTCTCTTGTTTTATCGTTGCACTTTTCACAAGAAATAAATAGTAAAAAAGGAAGAACAAAATATACAATCAATTTCATATCCTAAAATTTTAGTTTAACAATACATGAATCACTAATTGATTTCTTATTTGATAAGTCGGCTGAGAACTTAAATTTATAATAACCCTGTAATTTCTTCCATTTTTTATTTCCATAATAAATAAAATTTAGATTAAAATCATGATCGTACTTAGATTCCGTAAAATATTTAATAATATTAGTGTTAGCTTTTAATGTATCGGTTTCAAGATACAAATCTTTGTCACAGATAATCGATTTAGTACTATCAATTATTGAATTTTCTCTAATGATATCATCAGGTCTAACACCAAATTCACAATACGGAGGAGATATACGGATGTCTGCATATAAAACTATTGATGTATCTAAAAAAGGTGTCTTAATATATGTATTATTAGTATCAGATATTGGATAAAAATCGACATCATAAATAGTAAGATGATAGTTTTTATGACAGCTCGAAAAAAGTATACAAGCAAAGAGTAATACTATAATGTTTTTCATAGCAAGTTGTATTATATTATCTAACAAATTTAATATAATTGATGAAATATTGTTATTCCCCCATTTTTTTCGATTTCGCCTTCCCGCGTTTTATTGCCGATGCATTTTTTATATAATTAATTTGGGTATTTAGCTTTTGAATAAAGGAATCGTAATGGGCATCGTTATGTAAAAGTGCTAGTGCATTGATGTGTTGTACTATTTTACTATAAAAAGCATCGACCGATTGTCTTGCTTCTTTCATCGATGTTTTATTTCTTGCTGATAATTCACTATTGCGGGTTCGCATCAAGTCGCTAAAGCTATCGTTGGCTTGTTTTAGATTATCGACCCAGTTATGCACAGCTACATTCGAAATATCTTCGGCCAAATTACTTTCGAATACTGTTATTAGGCCATTTATAGTTGATGTTGCATCGTTAAACGATAGTTTTGTAGGATTGTTAAACTGCTTCATTATACGATATATATCTATTGCACTGTTTGCTATAGTTTCATCTATGTTATAAGTATTTCCTTCGATTATTAATTTTAATCCACTATAGATTCGACTACGAAATATATCGGACTCTTTTATTTTTTTAGTTAATATACTTCCCGACTCTTGTTGATATATATCCATTTCCTGCGATACTACTAATGCATACGAATTATAGTAATCGTTAATCTCGGTTTTAATAGTAATGTATTCGGGTAGATTAATTAGTTGATCAACATCGCTCATAAATTGTATATGACTAGCATTTGTTAATCGGTTTGTTATTATGTTTTCTATTTTCATTCGATTATAAATTAGAATTCTATAATATTTTCTCTACAACGAAAGTAAAAATATTTTTTATATTATGCAATAAATATTCATTATTATGTTTAACTATATTTTTATTATAGATATTATTTACATTATTAAGAATATATATGTATTTATATAATATTTGTATTTCATTAATATGAATTAATATGATTTTACCATATTGCCTATATACTTTATTATAACATCGTATGTATTTGTAATATTGTAATTAATATCTACTGATATAGTATATGTTTTCTTATTAATGTAATTAGTTTCTTAAATGAAATGTATTAGTTTCTCATAAATAAATTGCAACTCTACGTTACATATCTATTCAATTTATTAGCATTTTAAATTATTTATTAGCTCATCACTATTATTCCAAATATCATTTCAAAAAAAAAGCGACACCCAATGGGCATCGCTTTGTAAAACATCTTGCAAAAGGCTGTTTATAGTTTTTTACCTACAATTAAATCGTCGATATAAATATTTCCTGAGAACGATTTACCCGGATTTGCATAGAAATAGATGATCTTAATTTTCGATTGATCTACCTTTTGGAAATTCGGATACATTTGGAAAAATTTACCTGTAAAATCGAAGGTATATGTCTCGTATTTGTCGCTCGCCTTGATCGGAATTGTTAAATCGTTCATGTTTGTACGTTTGTCGGTTTCGTCGGCAACGTCTATACGTAAAAGAAAATCGACATCCGACTTCATGCGTAACGTTACCGTTGGGGTATGCAACATGCTTACGTTTGGCACGTGATATGAAAAGGGCAACCAGCCTGTTTCGGTGTAATTGGCCGATATTTTCAAGGCTTTATCGGCTACGGTATAGGTAAATAATTTTGTTTCGGTATTGTACCAATTGTTCAACAAGGGGTTATTGTCAAATGTTTCTTCAACGCCAAATAACCCTGGAGGTGGTACGGTGTTTAGGATTGGTAGATTTTTATAATCCATCAAGCTATAGTTCTCAACCGATTTAATCGAACCTTTTTGATACGAAAAACTTACTTTGTCGCCAATAAGAATTGTTTGTGCAATGTTTACATTAAGTGTAGCCGAATCGCTCGATATGGTAAACGATGAAACGGCAACTGGTTTTCCATTGATTGTAACAGAAAACTTTTGGAGATTGTCGGCCGATACTGATTTTAGTTTTGTGGCAAACGTTAATTTAATCATTTTACCATCTTTATCGGTTTCCGACTTAAAGATGTTGAATGTTTTTTCGGCATCCATTTTAGCTTCACCAACCAAATAGTTACGCATAAAAGCACCTGCAGCATTTGTCTTTGTCCAAGCTTTTTCGGCACAAGCATTGGCTTCGAGCAACGATGCCGTATTACCTTTATCGCTATAACTCCAATAGCTCCACGTTACTTTATTGCGTTTAAACATGCTTAACCAATCGTATGCTTCAACGGTATCGACTACATTTTCTAATTCCTGTGCCGAGCCAATTCCCCACTCTGTTATAAACATTGGAATTTTGTTGTAAACTGACGTCAAATTGATTTTTAAATTACTATGCGATGCAGCATAAAAATGAAAGGAATACATCACGTTTTCGGCTTTTATTTCGTGCCCAACCACATCGCTTGGCATTTGGCTCCATTGCGGAGTACCTACTACACATATGTTTTTTGAGTATTTGCGAATTTCGGCAATTACAGGTTCAGCATACGATTTGATACGATTCCAATCGGGACCACCTTTTTCAACATTTGGATTAGGCTCGTTGCATAATTCGAATATAATGTTGGGACTTTTGCCATGCTTCTTAGCCATGTAGCTAAAAAATGCCATCGAACGTGAATAGGTTTTATCTAAAGGATCGCCGGGCGAAAGAACATGCCAGTCAACCATATAATATAAGCCCAATTCCTCGCACCAACTAATGATTTGATCTATACGTTTGATGTATTTTGCCGTGTCGGTGTTGTAACCATCTTCGTTTACATATACGGTTATGCGAAACATGTCGGCCTTCCAATCGTCGCGAATAGCTTTAAGCGATTCCTTGGTGTAGCAGTTGTCGTACCATTGTAAACCATGCGATGCAAGACCTTTTAATTGCGTAGGCTCACCTTTTGCATTATACATTTTGGTACCTTTAATATAAACCTGACCGATACGTTCAACAGGTGTTTGACTAAATAACGAAAGGTTAATGCAGACTAAAATTAGGGAGAGTAATGATATTTGTTTCATAAATTTGATATAAAAAAATAAGACTTTTTAGAGTGAAATAATGCTTTTGATTGTAGAACTTTTGCCGCATAATTCCTTTGTGCAAATGACACTATTTTTATTCAATTAAACAATATCAGTACTTGAAATAATACTAGGTAAATGATACAAATGACACTCAATTTTCATTCAAAAAGGGATAATAATGATATAAAAAATCAGCAGTTTACTTTGATGCATCGATAGCATGACCATTACTGTTTCTCATATGGGTGATAGCCTAAAGAGAAATTATTAAGCATTAAAGGAAAGTCAAATAATTTCAAATTTACAATATCAACTTTTACGAATTGTAGGCTAAATGATAATTAAGTCAATAATCCTAAAACCAATACAACATTAAATCGAAAACATTTTTACCTATTTAAAAAAGCCATTCGCCGATTTTTAATGAAAATCCTTAAAAGCTATTGAGTACATTTGCCCAACATTTAAAAACACTCAAAATGAAAAGAATATTACAGACATTTCTATTAGTACTTTTATGCGGCAGTTTGTTTGCCCAAAAAGTAACAATAAGTGGATACATCAAGGACAAAAATACTGGTGAAGAACTTATTGGAGCAACCGTTTCGATCGACGAATTACACACCGGTGTTGGTACCAACGTCTATGGATTTTATTCGCTAACTGTTGCACCAGGGTCTTATACCGTAACGTTTTCGTACGTAGGTTTTGTGAGTCAAAAAGAAAAGATGACACTTTCAAAGAACACTACCTATAGTCTTGAATTAGCACCTTCTACTACCGATATACAAGAAGTTGTAGTTAGCAGAGAAGCTGCAAATAAAAATGTAACATCAACCGAAATGAGTACCACCAAACTCGACATGCGTGAAGTTAAATCGTTGCCCGTATTATTTGGTGAAAAGGATATTATAAAAACATTACAATTAACACCAGGAGTTAAGCCAGCAGGCGAAGGAAATAGTGGATTTTATGTTCGTGGAGGAAGCACCGATCAAAACCTTATTATTCTTGACGAAGCTCCTGTTTACAATGCATCGCATGTATTTGGATTTTTATCAGTTTTCAATACCGAAGCAATAAAAGATGTTAAGTTATATAAAGGAAATATGCCAGCCGATTATGGTGGACGTCTTTCGGCAGTACTCGACATAAAGATGAAAGAAGGAAACATGAAAGAATATCATGGAGTAGCATCAATAGGAACTATTGCGGCAAAGCTTGAAGTTGAAGGACCTATTGTAAAAGATAAATCGTCGTTTATGGTATCGGCACGTCGCACCTATTTCGATGCATTGTTTATTCCCTTTGCAAAAGATAGCGTTTTTAAAGGAGCGAAACTTTATTTTTATGATTTAAATGTAAAGACAAACTATAAAATTAATGAGAAGAATCGCATCTTTCTATCGGGTTATTTCGGAAAAGATATACTTAGCTTAAAAAAGATAATGGCTATCGATTGGGGAAATACAACTACATCGATGCGTTGGAATCACTTATTTAACGACAAATTATTCTTAAACAGTACTGTTTTATATAGTAAATATAACTACAATGTTGGATTCAATATAACAACTGATACTATGATGACAATGAAAAGTAGTATTCGCGATTATAGTGTAAAAGAAGATTTTCAATACTATATGAATTCGAATAACAATATTACTTTCGGTATTTCAAGCATTTATCATAAGTTCAATCCTGGTGAAATTAATTCCGACCTAGCAGCTATGTCTAATCAAAAATTAAGCAATAAATATGCATTAGAATCGGCTATATATATTGCAAATGATCAAACTTTAACCGATAGAATCAAATTGAACTATGGTATTAGAGTTTCAAATTTTACACTTGCTGGACCTTTTAATTCGTATATTTATAATGCAAGCGGAATCGTTGTCGATACAAATGTTTACAAAGATCATGAAGTAGTGAAATCGTATTTTGGATTTGAGCCTCGCCTCTCAACTACATACAAACTCGACGAATTCAGTTCAATGAAAGCATCGTTTTCTCGTACTTACCAATATATGCATTTATTACAAAACTCTACAGTAGGTACCCCATTCGATTACTGGATACCAAGTACCGATAGAGTAAAACCTGAGTATGCCAATCAAGCATCGTTAGGTTATTTCAGAAATTTACAAGATAATATGTTCGAAACATCAGTTGAACTCTATTATAAAAAAATGTATAATCAAGTTGATTATGTAAGTGGAACTCAAGTATTAATGAATGAGAATGTAGAAAATAGTTTATTATATGGAATAGGCCGTTCGTATGGTGCCGAATTTCAAGTACGTAAGAAATCGGGAAAATTAACTGGTTGGGTTGCTTATACTTTATCTAAAACAGAAAAGAAATTTGATGAAATAAATGGTGGAAATTGGTTTAATGCTAAACAAGATCGTACACATGATATTTCTATTGTAGCAGTATATCAAATAAGTAAAACAATGTCGATCTCAGGAGCTTGGGTATATTATACTGGCGATGCGATAACATGGCCAACGGGTAAATATAATATTGCAGGACATACTGTTGAATCATATTCTGAACGTAATGCAAACCGATTGCCCGATTATCATCGTCTAGATATAGGTTACAACTATACTCGCGAAACTGCGAAGGGACGTAAGCATATTTTGAATATTTCGGTGTATAATGTTTATGCTAAAAAGAATCCTTATATGATTCAATTTGAAGAAGACAAAAACGATCCAACAAAGAAAAAAGCAATGGCAACGTATTTGTTTCCTATACCAATTCCTGCAATTTCTTACACATTTGAGTTTTAAAAATATTATACTATATATATATGAAAAAGATAATCATATTAATTTCAGTACTTTGGGTAATAAGTTCTTGCCAAAGAGAAATAAACATTAAGCTAAAATCAAGCGAAATTAAAACTGTTATTGAAGCTAATTACTCTTCATTGTCAGATAGTATAAAAGTATCGGTTTGTAAAAGCTCGTCGTACTTTGGAACTGATACAGGAAAAACAATTGACAATGCAGTTATATCTTTAAAAATTGGTGATACAACAATCGTTTTGCAAAACAATTCAAAAGGAATATATTCTGCTAAATTATCTCCCGAAAACAGGAATAAAACATACAAGATTGAAGTTCATTCTGAAGGAAAGCTTTATGAAGCAACATCTTCTATGCCTAGTCTGATTAAGATTGATAGCATTAGAATCAGAAAGGCCGAAGGTCGGGAAGCAATGTCACACGGATCAAGTGATAAAAATGATAGTTCAACAGTATTTAAAGTATCAACATATATGAAAGATCCTATTGGACACAATTATTACAGAATTGTGATGTACAATAACGATAAATTAATAATTGGCAATAGTAATGGTGAAAGTGAAATAGTTTTTGATGATCAACTATACCAATCAAATAAAACAATTGAAATTGCATTAACAGCTAAATGCTATGGCAAAGAAAGAATAAGAGTGGAACTAATGTCTGTAGATAAAGCAACATACGATTATTTTACTTCATTATGGGCCACCATAGAATCGGCAGGTGGATCATTCTCTGTACCCGAAAACCCTCGTACAAATTTCAATAACGATGCTTTAGGTTACTTCTCTGCTTATAGTGCTGATACAGCTTCTGCTATTGTACCGATAGTACCTAAAAAGTAGTAATTTGTCTCTATACTATAATTTGCTGGAGAGACTTTATCTTTAACATTATAAAAATGAAAAACCCAGAACTTACAGTCTGGGTTTTTCGTTTTTATGTCTGTAATAAAAGATACTTTTACATAGCAAAATACTTCTCTATTAGAGAAATCAACATGTCACGTTTGATAGGTTTAGAAATGTAATCGTTACAACCTAATTTTATAGCATGTTGTTTTTCTTCTTCAAAAGCATAAGCAGTTTGAGCAATAATTGGTACTGTTTTATTAACTTTTCTTATTTCTACCGTAGCTTCTAGTCCACTCATTAATGGCATTTTTATATCCATTAAAATTAAATCGATATCAGGATTTGAATTAACTAATTCAACAGCTTGTTTGCCGTTTTTAGCACGAATAAATACTGCTGCAGTTTTAGTTAATATTTCTTGAAGATATAAGAAATTGACATCATCATCTTCTGCAACTAATATTTGTTTATTATCAAAACTTTGCGATGATTTCTTTACCATTGATACAACAGGAACAGCAACTGGATTTCCAATATTATCGGAAGGTATCGTAAAATAGAATGTTGACCCCTTTCCTACTTCCGAATTTAACCAAATTTTGCCACCTAAAAATTCGACATACGATTTACAAATTGCTAAACCTAATCCTGTACCACCTCGCGATTCATTTGTGGGTAATTCAATTCGTCGAAATCTATCGAAAATTATTTGTTGCGAATCTTTTTCAATTCCTATCCCTGAATCTTTAATATAGAATTCAATAACATTATTTGCAGTTTTGGTACAACCAAATTCTACTGAACCCGAATCGGTAAATTTAAGAGCATTATCAACTAAATTTGAAAGTATTTGTTGAAGTTTGGTTTCATCAGTATTTATAAAAGTGTCAGAGTCTGAAAGTTGATTTTTAAGTTCTAAAACAACATTTTTATGTTTGGGTATTGTAATTTTTAAATTTGAATATACAATATTCAAAAGAGAATTGATATTTGTTTGGTTTTTAACAATTTTAATCTGATTTGTTTCAATTTTAGAAACTTCAATTATATCCGTTATTATCGATAGTAATTGCTTACTACATGAATTGATTATATCAATATAATTGTTTTTTGTTTCAATTGTTAAATTAGGATTACGTAAGAAATCGGTAAAACCTAAAATTCCATTCATAGGAGTTCGAATTTCGTGCGAAACATTAGCTAGAAAAGCTGATTTTAAACGATCACTCTCTTCTGCTTTTTCTATTGCAACCTTCAGTTCTGCATTTTGCTTTTGTAGTTGGATTTCGGCAAGTTTACGTTCATTTATATTTCTACCACTTAATAACATATTAAATGGTTTTCCAAATTCATCAACAATAATAGTTATAACAGTTTCACTCCAATAAGTAGAACCATTCTTTTTACACATTTCCAACTCAAGTGTATAATTTCGCGACATTCCATCATAGTAAACTATTTCATGATTAAAATGATCGTCAATAAACTTTTTAAATCGTATATACGATTCATTTGTCATTTGGAATTGAAGTGGAATATTATTTGATTCGTCAAAAGTATAACCACGTACTTTATAAACAGAAGGACTAGTATATAAAATTGATAAATCGATATCGAATAATAAAACAGTATCGTTTGTATTTTCAGCTAATAAACGATAACGGTTTTCACTTTCGTGAAGTTTCTTTTCTACTTGTTTTGTTTTGATTGTATTTTGCCATTCACGAATAGTACGTTCAGCAATTCTATGCATCTCTGAAAATGTAGAATCTGATTTTACAATATAGTCAATAGCTCCTGATTTTATAGCTTGAACAGCAGAAATTTCATCTCCAAAAGATGTCATTACAACAATTGGAAATTTTTGTTTTTCGCTGTCCGATTCTAATATTGAAAATGCTTTCCCATCAGGTAAATTCAAATCGGTAAACACCATATCAGGAGTTACTATTTTAATAATTGAATTATATTCCGCAATCGAAAATGCAATTTTTACAATAAATTTTTGTTTGATGAGATTTCGCTTTATTGCCTCAGCATGAGCGAGTTCATCTTCTAATACTACAATCGTTAAACCTTCTGTTAACATCTTCTATATTTTCATTTAGGGTATTGATTCCAAGCTAGCCAATAAAATCCAAAACTTTCGAGTAAGCTCGAAAATTTATCAAAATCTAAAGGTTTTACCAAATATGAGTTCACATTGAAATAATAAGCAAGTTCTATATCTTTATCTGCTCCCGAAGTTGTAAGAATAACAATTGGAATTGTTTTTAATTCGGGATTAGTACGAACTCGTTGTAACACTTCTAATCCATCAACTTTGGGTAAACGCAAATCCAATAATACGATATGTGGACGAGGATTTTTTAAAACATCATAATATTCACCTTGATGAAATAAATAATCCAAAGCTTTTTGTCCATCATCTACATGAATTAGCTTATTGATAATCCGGCTTGATTTAAAATTTCGTTTTGAAATTTCAGCATGCGCTGGATCATCTTCAACATAAAGAACAATTAATGGTTCACCTTCAACTTTCATTTTATATTCTATTTATTACTTTATTAATCTTATACTGCTAATTGTTCCATTTTGTTCTTTCAAATGTAAAATAAAATATAGTTCCTTTACCTTCTCCATCTGATTTGAACCATATTTTCCCATTATGGACTTCAACAATTCTTTTTACAAGTGCTAAACCGATTCCAGTACCATCTTTTGTTGTATCAATTTTCTCAAAAAGACCAAACACTTTATGATGATATCTTTGATCGATTCCCGATCCATTATCTTTCACATACAGAACAACGTCATCGTTTTTTGTATTTGGTTTAATCGCACCAATTTCAATTCTTGGGTTCTCTGGATTACCGATGTATTTTGCTGAGTTATCGATTAAATTTTGATATAGTTGAACAATTCTTCGACTATCACCATAAATCATCACATCAGGATTATTTATGGTAACGTCAATTTTAGCTTCAATAATTCTTCCTGCAACTAAATCAATTGCTTCTTGAGCTAAATCAGCTAAAGAAACTTCTGTTTTTGCATTTTCTTTTCGTCCAACGCGTGATAATTCAAGGAGTTCTTCGAGCAAACGGCCCATTTTATCCGCAGCATTTTGTATGTATCTAATATCAGTATTTTGAGCATCAGTATCATTTTTAACCAGATCTTCCTGTAAATATGATGTGAAAGCTTTAATCGTTACTAATGGGCTTTTCAAGTCGTGAGAAACAGTATATATGAATCGAGTTAATTCTTCATTTTTCTGTATGATTTCTTGTTCTCGTTTTTTATTTGCAGTAATATCTTCAAAAACGGTGGCAAACTGTCCTTTCTTTGGAGAAACTACCGAAATGGTAAAATATTTTTCCATTGGAGGAAAATAAGTCTCAAATTTTATTGGTTTACGATTTTCTGCTACTAAACTAAATTCTGTAAAATAAGGTGGTTCCGTGGTACCATAAACTTCTGTTGCCAATTTATTTTTAGCCGACTCTAGATGTAATCCAGTATGATCTGTATAAGCTGAATTAACATCAATTAATCGATAATCAATTGCTTTACCATGTGCATCATACACCATTTCATGAAGTGCTACACCTTCGGTAATATTTTCAAATAATGATCTAAATTTCTCTTCACTTTCTTGTAATTCAATAATAATTTTTTTCCGTTCAGTAATATCAGCAATATGAACAATCGACATCAAAGGATAACCTTCTGATGATTTTATCCATTCAGCCCGAACCAATCCCCAAACTATAGAACCATTTTTATGAATATATCGCTTTTCTAATTCTGTTTCACAAAGAGTCCCTGAAGCTTTCTTTCTTATCCATTCTCTACTTAACTCTATATCATCGGGGTGCGTTACAATTGATATATCACCCAACATTAACTCATCTTCGGTATATCCAAACATGTTACATAATTGAGGGTTGACTGCAATATATTTACCCTCCGGATTCGTAATACTCATTCCATATGGTGCATTTTGAAATGCTATGCGAAATTTTTCTTCGCTTTCCATAAGTATTGTATTCATTTGCATTCGAAATGTAATATCTTCAAAACAGAGTAAAATATGGGACTCTTGATTCCACGTAAATATTGTAAAACTTATTTCAAATTGCTTTTGCTTATTATCTAGTTCAATTGTTATTTTTTGTTTTAGATCTGTTCTTTTATTTAATACTTCAGAAATAAAATTTTTAAAATCAGTTTGTTTCCATAATTTAAAAGTAAACAATGTCTTTTCAAGTATTGATGTTTTATTGGTATTTAGCATAAACAATGCAGCATCATTAACAACAATGCATTTACCATCACTAATCTTATAAACTATTTTACCTAATGGAGAATTTGAAATAATAATCTGATTTAATTCTGCTAATGATTGTAATTTATTAAAGGAGTTTTGTAATTCAATATTAGCTAGTTTTAACGATTCTGTTCTTTCTGTTATTCGTTCTTCAAGTTCTTTATTAGATTTTAATAATTCGTCTTCCATTTTTTTACGCTCAACCAAATCAATTGCCATTGATGAAAGTATTAAAACAGCATCGATATCGTCTTGAACATAAATTGTTTTTTTATTCCCTACTCCTATTATAGCAATAATTGAATCGTTTTTTAATATAGGAACTGTTAATTCTCTAATTATTGGTGCATGACCTTGCGGTATTCCCTTTTTATTAGGCATTGATGCATAATCGTTATGAATAACAGCTGTTTTGGTTCTTACGCAATCGACCCATATTCCAGCATGACTTATTGGATAATGTTGTCCTTTTCCTTCGGCTGTACACATTTTGGCTATTGTGTTGGTCGACCATGTTTGTAATTTCAATGATTCTTGATCGGGATTTACAAAATGGAAAAATCCAATTGAACTTTCTGTTATTTCTTCAGCGATATCGAGTGCACTTCGAATTAAAGTATCTAAATCGGATGTTTGTGCAAGATTTGAAAGGTTAATTCTTGCATTTAGCAAAGCTTCTGTTCTTTTTTGTTGTGTGATGTCTTTTATAAAGCAAAAGAATTCACCACCATTTTTTTGTAAATATGATACACTAATTTCAACTATAATAATTGAACCGTCTTTGCATCGGTGTCTTGTTTCAAAAATATCGTTTCCTTCGCGAATTATTTTCTCAATATGTTTACCCGTAGCATCTGGATCTTCAATAGCTTCAACATCAAATATTTTAATATTCTTAAATTCGTCTCTACAATAACCTATCATTTTTAAATAGGTATCATTTACTTCAATAATTTCAGCAAATTGATTAACTATCCAAAATCCTTCAAGAGTTGATTGTAAGATTTCAGTTATTTGCTTATTAACATCATCGGATTTTTCTATCATGTTGTACCGTTTAATTATTCAACCCTTTACTTTGCTATCTTCTTGAATCAAATATATTAAAAATATGTAATTGTTTGAACAATTATTCGGTCTATTCATCAATTTATAATCTTTATTTTTGAAAATAATTTAAATTGATATTAAAATGATTAGACAATTAGCTCACAACTGTTTTTTTTCGGATAATGTTAGTGGAATGCGTTATTTCTACGAAGAAGTGTTAGGTTTAAAAGTAAAGTTTACCCTTAAAAATCAAGCAGGTATCGATTTTGGATATTATTTTGATTGTGGAAATGGTACATTCATAGAGCTATTCGACAAAGTAATGGCAAATGCAGAATGGGGAGGTGATAATATTGCATTAAACCATGGTACACATTTCCGTCATTTTTGTTTAGAAGTTGTTGGTTTGGAAGAATTCAAAAAACAAATAGAAGAAAAAAAATGGGAAATTTCTGTTATTTCAGTTGGTAAAGATAATTCGCGTCAAGCATGGATATCAGATGCTGACGGTAATTTAATTGAACTAATGGAATATACAAGTACTAGTTCTCAATTACAGAAATAGATATTATTATAAATGTAAAAAGCCCGATGTATTTTAAAGCAAAACACATCGGGCTTTTTTATTAATTCTAAACTTTAAAAGTTTATTTGTACATCGGGAAGTAAGGTTTTGATTCTTGTTTTTTCATCATCAGAAATGGTATTTCCTTCAAGATTGATGACTTTTAATTTTTTCAGATTGTTTAATTCTGTTGGTAATGTTGTCAATTGATTCCATCCAAGATATAACTCCTCAATATTTTGCAATAATAATATATCAGAAGGAATATTTGTTAACTGATTGTGTCCAAGATTAAGAATTCTTAAATTGGGTAGTTTTGTTATAATTACAGGAAATTCTTTAATTTGATTCGATTCTAAATCAAGCATTTTTAATCCGATTAAAGCTCCAAATTCTTGAGGTAAAGTTGTAATAAGATTATTAGCCAATGTTAAAGTCTTTAGACCTGTCATAGCCGAAATTTCACGTGGAATAAATTCTATTTTGTTTTTATTTAAATGGAGTAATTGAAGTCGACTTAAATTTTTGATTTCAATGGGTAATGTTACTATTTGATTTTGATCGAGATATAATTGTATTAATTCACTTAAATTAGTCAATGCAATTGGAAATTCAGCTAATTTATTATTTGCTAGATATACATATTTAAGTGTTCGTAATTGACCAAATTCAGTTGGTAGAGTTTGTAATAAATTATCATCTAATTGAAGATATTCAATTGCCTTCATTTCACTTATTTGAGAAGGGATAGTTTGTATTTTATTTTGATTTATTTCGAGGTGGTTAAGCGTTGCAATATTGCATATTTCAATAGGAAACGTAATTAGTTCATTTTTACTACACGAAAGCATTGCTAAATTGACTAGATTTTTTAAATCTGCTGGAATTTTAGATAATCTGTTTCCTGTTACATTTAGTTCTTGAAGGCTTATAATATTAGAAATACTATTAGGTATTTCGGTTAATAGATTTCCGCCTAAATATAAGCTTAACAATTGATTAAGGTTCCCTATTTCATTTGAAATACTAACTATTTGGTTTTTCTCTGCAACGATAATTTTTAGGTTTTGTAAAGCACCTATTTCGCGTGGTAAACTATCAAATTCATTTTCGGTAATGTTTAATTCTTCAAGTTGAACAAGTTTATCGAAATTTTTAGGGAAGGATTTTAAGGTATTTCGACCTAAGTCTAATTGTTTAAGATTAAGTAATTGACCAAAGGTTTCGGGAAGTTCTGTCAATTGATTTTTGTATAATGATATTTGTTGAAGATTTTTTAAACTACCTATTTCATCAGGTAAGGTTGTAATATTGTTGTTTTCTAAATTTAAATGTTCGAGAAAAGTAAATTCGTTTATTCTTTTGGGAAGAATTTCTAATTGATTTCCACCAAAACTAATTGTAGTAAGTTTGGGTGAAAAGAATATTTGTTCGGGAAATGTGGTGAATTGATTCATACTTAAATCAATCGAAAGAAGGTTTTTGTATTTGAATGTCTGATTCAGTTCGGATAATGATAGACTATGAAAATCAACCATTTGAACGATTTCTGGATCTTTCTGTGCGTCATCAATAGAAGTAAAAACATTATCTGATAACGGTTTCTGTGCTACTACAATGTTGAAAACAAAGGTACAAGTAAGCAATAGTAAATTCCTAGATTTCATACGCATAGATGTTTAAATTGAACAATCTATACGGAGCTAATTACAATAAGTTGTAAAATTCTTTATAAATCTACGATTCCAATTCCTTGACGAATAATTTCAAATTCGTTTCCAAGGCAACTGATGATCGTTGAAGGAACATTTAAGCTAGGACCTCCATCAATCACAAGATCAACGAGTTTGCCGTATCTTTCGTGAATTTCTTCGGGATCGGTTGTATATTCTTTTATTTTATCGTCGTCCTTGATTGATGTTGTAACAATAGGATTGCCTAATTCTTTTACAAGTTCACGACAAATATTATTATCGGGTACACGAATACCTACTGTCTTTTTTTTGCTTTTAAATAGTTTTGGAACATTACTATTGGCCTCTACAATAAAAGTAAAAGGGCCAGGAAGGTTTTGTTTCATCAACTTATAGGTACTATTATTTATAGGCTTTGCAAAGTCGGAAATATGACTTAAATCGTAACAACAAAAAGAAAAGTTGGCTTTTTCTAAACGAACACCTTTTATTTGTGCTAGGCGTTCAACGGCTTTTTGATTGAAGATATCGCAACCTAAACCATAAACAGTGTCGGTTGGATAAATAATAACGCCTCCTTTTTTGAGTATCTCAACAACTTTTGCGATTTCTCTTTCGTTGGGATTTTCGTTATAAATCTTTACAAGCATGTCTAACGAGACTTAAGTCAATAAAAAAAGGGTAAGCTACTTATATCGCACCGCTACAACCAACTACCCTTGCTTCATTCCTGACCTGGGGGGATTCATTAGGAGCTGGTCGTATAAGACTTACCCAGCTGCAAATATATAACCATTTTCATTAAAATGCCAACTTTTGTGATTATTTTTATAAAATAATCACAATATACTCAATATTAATACCTTAATTAACAAAGGAAAAGTAATATTCGCAGAATATAGTTTAAATTAACGTATTTTTTGATTATAACGATGTTAACGTAATGGCTAAATAAGAATAACTAATAAAATAATTTAATTAAATAAGATTCCAATATTTTAAAACCTTTAAAATAATTTCAGAATGATCAAAAGCTAATTCTGGTAATTTAGAAATTGGAAACCAATGTGCTTCACTGGCATCATCATTAGCTTTAATCGAAAATTTTGTTCTATCAATTTCTGTTGTAAAAATTCCAGAAATAACTCTTCCTCGTGGATCTCTTTCTGGTTTATCTGCAATACATACAAAAGAAACATTTTCAACTATTAAACCTGTTTCTTCTTCTAATTCACGTTTAGCACAATCTTCTAAAGTTTCAATCATTTCAAGAAATCCACCCGGAAATGCCCAACAATCTTTATATGGTTCTCGACCTCGTTTTATTAGTAATACAGATTCTTCATGCGAATCTCTACCAATAACAACACAATCGCACGAAAATGCTGGTCTTGGATAATCGTAACAATATTTCTCTTTATTTTCCATAACTATCAACAATCTGTAAACACTCTAAAACTCGCTCAGTCATTGGTTTCATTCCATCTATCCAGTGTATTTTCATACCTCTACGTTCCATCCCACGAAACCATGTCATTTGTCGTTTTGCAAACTGGTGAATGGCTATATTAAGTTGTGTAACCATCTCATCATATGTTAGTTGATTTAATAAATACTGGGTTAAAAACTTATATTCTAGGCCATAATAGATTAAAGTTTCGGTAGAGACTCCCCTATCAATTAAAGCTTTTACTTCGTCGACCAAACCTTCATCTAAACGTTGCTTTAACCTAATATCGATGCGATTTCTACGAGTTTCAACATCTATCGAAACTCCAATTATTATTGGTAAAAATTGGGGAAAATCGAACTCTATTTTAGGATTTGTAGAATAATAATGCTCTATTTCCAAAGCACGAATCATTCGCCTTTTATTATCTATTTCAGTTTGATTATGAAGTTCTTTAATTTTTTTTAATTCTTCAATTAATTCTTTTTCTGTTTTCTTTTCACATATTTCACGATATTCAGGATTTGAAGGTACATGAATCAATTTATAACCTTTTAAAGCTGCTTCAATATACATTCCCGTTCCTCCGCAAAGAATTGGTTGTTTTTTCTTTTCAATTATAGTATTGAATGCTTTTACAAAATCTTGTTGAAATTCATAAACATTATATTTATATCCAGCATCAACAACATCTATAATATAATAAGGTATTGCTTCGCCATTTACAGTATAATCTACCAAGTCTTTTCCCGTTCCTAAGTCCATACCACGATAAACTTGACGCGAATCGCCACTTATAATTTCACCCGAAATTTGTTCTGCCAACTGTGCTGCTAAAACCGTTTTTCCCGATGCTGTTGGACCTATTATAGTAATTAAGTTATTCATTTTACGATTTACTATTCAATGCTATTATTGAATCTGCAAATTACTATATATTTGCATAAATAAATCCATAAGACTTCTAAAATTTGGATTTACATTGTACTATGAAGAAAGAAAGAAAAGATATCTGTATCCAAAATAAACGTGCTTCACACGATTATGAATTTATTCAAAAATATATCGCTGGAATAGTTTTAACGGGTACTGAAATCAAATCATTACGTGAAGGTCGTGCTAGTTTAGTTGATGCTTTTTGCTTTATGGTTAATGGAAGTATGTGGGCTAAAAATATCCATATTGCTGAATACGAATATGGTAGTTACAATAATCACAGTCCCAAACGCGATAGAAAATTATTATTAAACCGACTTGAACTTAATAAAATAGAGCCTAAAATAAAGGAAAAAGGACTAGCGATAGTCATCACAAAGTTTTTTATAAATGATAGAGGTCTTGCAAAGCTTGAAATTGCAATTGCACGAGGTAAAAAACAATACGATAAACGCGAAGATCTTAAAACTAAAGATGCTAATCGTGAAATGGACAGAGCTAAAAAGAATTTTTAGAATAACTAACCCATACATTCTATCATTAACCGTTTTGGAAAATTTAAATTTCAAATGAAAGTAACAGGATTTACCTTTATAAAAAATGCATTGATATACGATTATCCCGTAGTTGAAGCAATTAAATCAATTTTACCTATTTGTGATGAATTTGTTGTAGCAGTTGGTAAATCTGATGATGATACTTTAGATCTCATTAAAAATATCGATTCTAAAATTAGAATTATCGAAACCATATGGGACGATTCATTACGAGAAGGAGGAAAAGTTCTAGCAGTAGAAACAGATAAAGCTTTGGATGCAATTTCATCGGATACTGATTGGGCATTTTATATACAAGGTGACGAAGTTGTTCATGAAAAGTATTTAAATACTATTAAGGATAATATGTTTAAATTCAAAGATTCA
>Ga0302286_10001362_pt1 | contig 18274 bp, 16 predicted proteins | sample III_Fen_E2_3_FD_198765 | JGI IMG/M metagenome (GOLD analysis project Ga0302286, IMG submission 198765) | Peat permafrost microbial communities from Stordalen Mire near Abisko, Sweden - III_Fen_E2_3 | ecosystem: Environmental > Terrestrial > Soil > Wetlands > Permafrost | place: Sweden: Abisko...
AAGCAATAAATGGTTATTAGTTGTAATAATATTGCAAAATGATTATCCATATTTGATCTTCAAATGACCGCTAACTTATATAATCTCTATTGATTATAAACTGCCGCAAATTCTTTTGCATATTCAGCCAGTTTCACTTTACCCAGGGTTGGTTGGTTACGATAATAATCTTCATATAAAGCTCCTGTATTTGTGCTTGCATTCATTTCTACCAACCCAGCAGCAACTTTAGGGTTCATTCCTGCAGCTATCATACCATTGAGCAGTTGTTCATCTGGAATAACCACCCATTTCAAATCAGGCTTTCCGATAGCTGCCCCTAACAGACTTGCCAATTCGTTACAACTGATTTCATCGCTTGCCACGTAACGCACTTTTCTGCTCTCAAACGGTGTTACGAGTTCTTCGGCAACTGCAGCAGCAATATCAATGGGAGAAACCCAGGGCTTTTTGCTGTCACCACCATAGTTTGTGGCAATAACACCTTGAGTTTTTATCGTGTTTATAAAGCCAAGTAAATTGTAATAAAACCCTACAGGGCGCATAAAGGTAATAGAAACATCACTTGGCAACTGTTTCAGAATAGTTTCCACATTGTAATGAAAAGCCAGAAGTCCATTGCCTTTATCGGTGTGCGCACCTATGCTGCTGAGATGCACCACACGCTTTACGTCCGACTGTTCAATGGCTTGTTTATAATTATTGCCAATCTTGTTAATAGCAGCTATGATATCAAGATTCGGGTCAAAGAAACTGTTTCCACCCATTGTTTCCATTACATATACTGCATCTGCACCTTTGAAACTGGCTGTTAGAAAATCAGCGTCTTCCATTGTTCCGATAGCAGCCGATGCGCCTAACGCTTCAATGTCTTTCTGTCTTTCAGGTTTACTGCTTATAACCGTAACCTGATGTCCTTTTTGCACCAACTCTTTTGTTAGCGGCTTGCTGATGTTCCCTAACGAACCTGTTACTATAATTTTCATTTTCTATTTTTTTTGATGTTAGTAATTTTTTGATGATGCAAAATTACAGTGTGACTGAGAAACAAACGTTTCCAAATCTACTATTGTTGTAGCCAAAACAAAGATGGTGTTGTTAATGGGGAGATTTTTATAATAAATTCAATTTTACTGGAGCAGTTTGCTATGACGATTCAGGGAGTCTATCGGGACAAGTAGCGGGTGGTGTAACAACGGGCTTCTTCATCACCAGTTCAGGTCATGTTACAACTTGCTGATGCTGACAAAACGAATATAAACGATTTGCAGAGTTTGAAAATTCTTATTCCGCGAAGAGAAATGGTGCCAGTTGGAAATTTGGCTCAAATAGTCAAAATGCTCAAATATAAGAGTGTAAAACCGAAAGAATCAGAAATGGATAATATCTGTAATTGGTGATATGGATATGGTTGGTAAACTGGAAAGTCCTGTTTATATCATGAGTAGTAGTTCTGATAAATTAAGCAGTGTAAAGTTTCCTGACAGATATGAACTGAAAGAAGAATATAAAAACCAGCATAATGGATGTGTTTACTTTACTATCAGAGGTTTTATTCTGCTTGTAGATAGACAAGAACGGGAAAATATAGATTTATTTATTTAGCGCTTGCGTGAGGGCATCCAAGCGATCCTCGACAATTTTTAATCGGTTATAATAATTATCATTGATGTTTCGCATTTTATTGGAAATGTGCAGTTCTACATGCCATATAAATAAAATATCATCATTGTCAATATTGAAATTCGGATAGTTAGCTTTGTCTACATTGTCGGACATACAGACGATAAAACCTTTATTGAACCTGTTCTTTACTCTTTTTATATAACTCTTCTCTTTTTTGTCAACTACTACATAAACATGTTCATCTGGCATCTCGAACCACTCAGATTTGTCAAGCAAACGAATAATTATTTTATCTGAATCGTGTAGTGTTGGTGACATAGAGTTGCCTTGTTCGCGCACACAAGCATACGTAGAATTATGAGGTAACATACTTTGAGGTAGTATCAGGTAATCTTTTGTGTTAAGAATGTCTTCATTCCGATATTCTGCCATACTTGCAGTGGCCGAAATATCCATTATAGGAATTTTTATGTTTAAATTATTGTTGTTTGAACTGGATGGGTTCGAAATTGACAATTTGTCATCGCTTTTAATATAATTGCTACGCAACATTTGACCTTGTCCGTTAGATAATATCCAGTCTGGATTAATTTCTACACATTTTGTGTATAATATATGATGATCAAAAGTACCCCGACTATCCCAATTTGATAACAATTGTGGTGTAATCTCTAAATGTCGAGCAAGTTCGACATCTTTTTTGAATTTGTAATACCTTTTTAACTCTCTTAGAATTAAGCTTTTCATCATCTTATAAAAAATAAAATAAACAAAATATATATATTTAACGTATTTTGCGTATTGATATAAACATAATGTTTATATATTTGCATCGTATTTCGAATCTGAAGCCTGAGAATACAGGACACAAATATATTTGTGAACATCGTAATATATTAAAATACATCACAATGTATTTTAAAGTGTTGCAATGCGTTTCAAATTTGAAAGCTCTAAAACTTGCAAATATATAAAATATTATCTAATGATGAACAATCTGTAATGACAAACTAACTGTAATAAGTACAATCAGATGGAAAAAGATAAAAAAATTATAGTAGACTACAAAGTCAAAAAAGACCTTTTGGAATTAGGTACTTACCCAACTATCCGTAAAGCATTGAATGGTGATACTAGTACCCCTCAAAAAATATCAATACGGACTACTGCCATAAAACTGGGTGGAGTAATCAGAAAATAAAAAATCACACTAATTAATACGCAAATTTATTTATTATAAAATAAATAGATTCGTATGAAACTTAATCAATCAATTCGTACACCGAATTGGGTTAGGCCTTCAATTAATGCATTTTATATTTGACAAAAAAAATGAATTGGTATCTTCTTTATACAGCATCCAGAGCCGAAAAGTTAGTTGAACAACGCTTGAAAGCAGAGGGAATTGAAACATATCTGCCTTTGCATCTTTCTCCACGCAGGTGGTCTGATAGAGTAGCACTGATTGAATTGCCATTGTTTTCATCTTATATATTCGTTAGAACTACAGATGAAATATTACGAGGATTAGTTAGAATTAATGGTGTTTCCAGAATTGTATTTTATGATGCACGTCCGGCCATTATAAAACCGACGGAGATAGATTCGATAAAATTATTTGTGGAAAATGCAAAAGGAAAAAGTTGCACTTTCGGATTAAATGATGAAGTGCAGATTGCTTGTGGACCATTAAAAAATATAGATGGCACAGTAACAAAAGTGGGTAAAGAGTACGTCATTTTACAACTAGCACAAATAGGAATTTTTGTGAGTGTTAAATTCAACCAGGTGGTAAAGATAGCAAGGTAACTGTATTTTCTCAGTTTGAAAATGGATCTGAATGAATTTAGATGTATGGATTGGACTGAAATAAACCGATAATATAGCACGGGTTATACAAAAAGGGCTATTTAAAGAGTTCGGCTCAAGTATAGATATTGAGCAGGATACTGTTCTCAAAAAGAACACGAGTTTGGAATAAGATGTTGGTATTATAACGGGTATTTAGTGATAAATTCTTTTATATCGACAAATTAAAATTGATTTACGCATACAATAATACTTTATAAATAAGTGTATTATCTGGTCATTCATGGGACTGGAGGGGCTTTGCCTTGTAAGGCAGCTTCTGATTTTTAGCGTCTAGCTTATCTTTTAAAGGTTGATGCACAAAAAAGCAATTTATTAGAATACAAAAAGTCGTCGTAACGTAATAGTTGGTGATAAATTCCACTTATCGACTAATAAAAAGGTTGCTTCTATTTTTCCGCTTAAAATAGTATAAACAAACAAATTATCTGGTCATTAATGGGACTGGAGGGGCTTTGCCATATAAGACAGCTCCTTATCTTTAGTTCCTAACACTCTGTTTGATAATTAGATTGGTGACTAAACCGTTTGTTACAGAATTAAAGCATCCATTAAGCTACGGATGATTACCATCTTCGATCCTCACTCTGACTTCTCAAAATAAATAATCGTTTGTCTAATCACTTAAACAACTTATTATAGTGAAAAAAGTAATTCCATTTTTTATAGTCTTGATATTGCTTACTAGTTGCAATATGTCTAAAAAGATAGTTTATGTGCAGAATGCCGGATCTCCGGTTAGCTATGCCGATACCACTAAGTCAAAAATTCCCGATCCCAAGTTAAAGGTTGGCGATTTATTGGTTATTACCGTTAATGCCAATACTCCTGAAGCTGCATTGCCCTTTAATCTTCCTTTAGTCCCGAGTCAGGGACTCACGAGTTACGATCCAAGTGGTAGTGGTTCATCTGGTGGTATTGGTTTACAAAACTATTTAATCGATACCAATGGCGAAATCACATTCCCGATAATCGGAAAAATTAAAGCCGTAGGAATGACCAAGACTGTATTATCCGATTATATCAAAGATAAAATTCATCCTTTTTATATAAAAGAAGACCCCATTATTTCCATCCGGTATGCCAACTATAAAGTTTCTATTTTAGGTGAAGTAGCACACCCAAGTGTATACACTATCCAGAATGAGAAAATTAATATTTTTGAAGCGATAGCATTAGCCGGTGATTTGACTATTTACGGAAAACGCGACAACGTGTTACTGATCCGCGAAAATGATAACGGGAAACGGGAGACCCTCCGGATTGATTTACGTGATGAACGCCTGATTAATTCAGCCTATTATTATTTGCAACAAAACGATGTACTTTATATTCAGCCGAACAAGCCCAAATCAAGAGCATCAGGTTTAAGTACGGCCGAAACAGTATCTATTTCTGTCATCGGTACTCTTATTTCACTCACATCACTGATTGTTACATTATTAAAATAAATATACCGGACTATTCGTTTTTTTTACAACAAAATAACATCATCATTCTATATGGACAATAACTTTGAACAATTTGAACAGGATATTCAGGAAAAACCCATTGACTGGAGGGAGATATTCGAAAAATTAATCTATAACTGGAAATGGTTTGTGCTTTCATTTATTATAGCACTTATTGCCGGCTTTTTTTACAGCCGTACTCAAGATGATGTATATGAAGTAAAATCGTCTATCTTGATCATTGATCAGTCTAAAAGCGGACAGATGAACGAAGTCTCCGTACTTAAACAATTGGATGCTGCAGGAATAGGAGGGGGGAAGTCTACTTCGGCGGTAAATAATGAAGAGCAGGTGATTCGCTCTACTGCTTTGATGAAAAGGGTTGTAAATCGGTTGGAACTTCAAACCAGTTATTCCCATCGGGTTTTTATGAAAAGTGAAGATATGTACACAGCATCTCCTCTGTATGTTCACTTAGACAGTCTTTCTTTAAGTCGTCTGAAATCTTCATTAGAACTAACTATAAAGCCGGAAAACGGACAACTTACTATTGACGGTAGTTATAACAATTCGACATTTCAACTACAGGCAAAAGAACTACCGGCTATTTTAAAAACCCCTGCTGGAAGAATTTATATCTTACTTCGTTCCGGAAAAACCTTTCCTAATGAGCCCATTCAAGTTACTATCCATACTACTTTTAGTACTGCAAAATATCTGGCTAGTGCGGCATTGACTACAGATATAGGGAAAATGGCTGATGTTATTGATCTTACATTAAAAACAAGCAATGTACAAAAAGGACAGGATATTCTGAATACTCTAAGCGATATCTACAATCAGGATGCTACAGAGCAAAACAATTTGTCGGCTATTAATACGGCTACTTTTATTGATGGTCGTTTAAAGTTACTTACAAGCGAACTGGGTGATGTGGAAAAAGATGTGGAAAGTTACAAAAAAGCCAATAAACTGACCGATATTGATGAAGATGCCAAGATGTATCTGGAAAAAAATAATACTTATGATCAGCTTCAGGTACAAGTGGAAATGCAACAGCACCTGATTAAATATGTGGAAGAATTTATTCATAATCCGGCTAACCAATCGGCTCTGGTTCCGAATCTGGGACTTACCGATGTAGGTCTAGTTGCCGTAATTCAGAAATACAATGAACTGGTGATGTTGCGCGAACATGTTGCACACGGTTCGTCTGTTGAAAATCCGGCTCTCAAAACATTAAACCAACAGATTAATGCTACTCGCAAAGCCATTCAGATAAGTATATCCAACAGCAGGAAAGGACTGCAAATAAATGATGCCGATTTAGGTGCTCAAAATTTACTTATACAATCGAAAATACGCGATATACCGCGTCAGGAAAGAGAGTTTATCGAGATTAAGCGTCAGCAACAGGTAAAAGAAACTCTTTATCTTTTTTTGCTACAAAAGCGTGAAGAAGCATCACTCAATATGGCTGTTACCGTGCCTAAAGGAAGAGTGCTGAATGCTCCAGACGATGCCACCCAGGTGGGACCACACCGTACAACAATTATGCTGGTATTTTTGGTCATCGGTTTATTGGTGCCGGCTGTTATTATTTATCTATTGGAAATAATCAATACCTCCATCCGGAACCGGGCCGATGTTGAAAAAAACAGCAAAATACCGGTAATCTCTGAACTAGGTCATAACGATTCAGGCTCAATATTCATTGATTATAAAACAAATACCTGTGCAAATTCCGAATTGTTCCGCCTGCTACGTGCAAAATTACAGTTTACACTTGATCACCCTACAGAAAAGGTTATATTGGTGACCTCCACCATGGCGGGTGAAGGTAAAACATTTGTCGGTATTAATTTATCGGTTATGCTATCTCTTACCGAGAAAAAAGTACTGATAATGGGTATGGATTTACGGAAACCTCAATTAGCCAAGTATTTCGGAATTGAATTTAAAGATGGTATCACCGCTTATTTATCGGGTCAGATAACGGATTACAAGTCCATGATATTTTCTTCTCCCGAGTTTCCATTACTCGATATATTGCCGGCAGGGGTTATACCTCCAAATCCCAATGAGTTGATTATGAAAAAACGCTTTGATACCCTGCTGGATGAGCTGAAAGAACAATACGATTATATAGTGATTGACTCGGCCCCTGTAGGGGTTGTCTCGGATAGTTACCTGATTGACCGTGTTTCCGATCTTACGCTTTATGTTTGTCGGGCTCGGTATACCGATAAACGAACTATTGAATTTATAAATCGTATTCAGGATGAAAAATCATTAAAACGACTCTTTTTAGTAGTGAATGATGTTGATTTAGACTCGAATAAATACGCATATCATCGCAAATATGGGTATGGATATGGAAAACAAAGATATGGATACGGATACGGGTACGGAAAAAAGAAAACTGATACCGAAAACGATGTATAATCAACAAACAATCTTGTTTCGGCATAAATTCTACTTAAAAAAACTGGTTGTAACACTCCTATTATTTGCATTTATAATTACGGTCAAAGCACAAAAAATTTCAGGATTTATTTTCAAATCGGATGCTTATATCGGTGCAAATGTGGGTCTGAATACTTTTCTGGCCGAGGGATCTACCACTTATTCAAAAACACAAAGCAGCGGATTTATTGGTCGTTCTACGATTGGCTACAATCTTTCGCCTGTCATCGGGGTACGAGGGCTTATGGGATATGCCAGTCATAACTGGCCGGATTTCCGGTTTAGAAGTTCTGACGGTTCATTAAGATTGGTGTCATTTGATGCTCAGATGCTGACGGTTGATCTGACTGTAAACCTGAGTAACTGGTTATCGTATTACAATCGGAATCGGACATTTGATCTTTCTGTATTTGCCGGAACCGGCGTAACCCATAGAAATAAAGCTGCTTTTAATAATGATTTGATTAGTTATTTAGGACGTGGCGGTTTGCAGGGCGATTTTCATTTATCATCGTTTATTGATCTGAACCTAATTGCCGAAACTAATTTTACAGGAGATAACTATAATAATTATAAAGTAGGTTTTTTACCTTTTGATGTCTACACTGCGTTCACAGTTGGGCTAAGTTATCATTTTCGCAGTGCTGGTGCCATTTTTTCCAAGTAGGGTCTGCAGAAAAATTACAATACTATTGATATATAATAGAATAGTTTCATATTTTAAAATTTATGTGCAAGCTTTTTGAATATAAATGTTCATTTTTTAGTGTGCTTGCTTCTAATAAGTTATTTCCCGGAGGGAATATATATCAATAGAAAATAAAACAATCTCGATCAATTCCCAGTGGATAAACATAGAAAAAGGGAATGTCCTACGGACAATGAATATACAATCTGCTTATTCTATGGATATCTAAGTCCTACGGGCTATTTTTTCAACGACAGATTCGCATTATAAATTAGTTTATTAAGCGGATCTACATTTTCAATAAATTCAAATTATTCATTATTAAGCAACTAATTATACAGTCTAAGTGTGAAAAACTTAAACTGTTTTCTTTCCAAAAAAACTCTCTTGACATTCTATCGCAAAACATGTTTATATTTTCACAATTATGGATTTTTAAAGCAAAAAAAATTAATGTTTAAAATTATCTAGTATGAAAAAAGTAATTGTTACTATTTTGTGTTTGGGATTTGTATTCGTTACTTATTCTCAAAAAACTGAAAAGATTAATTCCGGGACTTTTCAACCGGGATGGTATCTTGGCGCTAATGCCGGTCTAAACTGGTTACTGGCTGAAGGAAATAATCCTTTTGATAATAAAGCTTACTTTTCGTTTGATAAAAATAAGGGTTTTATCGGTCGTGCAGTGGTTGGATATGACTTTACCCCCGTTATCGGATTAAAAGGAATGATTGGATATGCTCATCATGGTTATTGGCCTGATTTATACTCAAAAAAAAATGCAGATGGATCTTCTCCTATTAGTTCATTTGGTTCTCAGAACCTGACAGTTGACCTGACTGTAAATTTAAGTAACTGGTGGGCGGGTTATAATCAAAACCGGGTATTTGATATCAGTGCTTTCGGAGGAACCGGATTTGCCCATCGCAATAAAGCCAATTTATCTGATGATTGGTATGGTTTAATCGGGCGCGTTGGTTTACAAGGTGATTTTCATCTTTCAAAACAACTAGATCTTAATCTGATTCTTGAAGACAATGTTGTGGGTGACAAATATAACGACCACGTTGTAACGCTTATATTCGACACCTATCCGGCTCTTGCAGTAGGTCTGACTTATCATTTCCGCGAAAAGTCAAAGACTCCTGCAGAAGTTGAGTCGAAACCGGAAATTGTTGAAAAACCGGTAACTTCTCCTCAACCCGTTGTGGAACCTGCACCGGTTGTAAAAGAAGAACCGAAGCCGGCCATCGCAAACAAAGAAGTAGCTCCTGTACAAAAACAGATTCCTGAACTGGAAGTAGATATATTCTATACAATCGGTAAAGCCGACATAAGGGATGAAAAGCAACAAGCTGCTATTGCTAAGGTCATTGATTATCTGCATGCATATCCCGATGCTAAAATACTTATTGTAGGATATGCCGATAAGGCTACCGGTACTGCAGCTATAAATAGAGAAGTATCAAAAAAACGTGCTGAGTTTGCAACTAAGTTATTGATTAATAATTATTCCATAAGTGCAGACCGTATTGTAACGAAATGGTATGGTGATACTGTTCAACCTTATAAGGAAGTACCACAGAACCGCCTCGTTAAAATTAATCTAATTACGGTTCAATAAACTGATGCAGAAACTGAAAGCTTTCGCGATAGAATGTTTTCACAGATTATCTAATATTTTAATAAATCCTTGAAACTAATAGATGTAAAAACACACTTGAAAAGAAAGAGATGGAAATAAGGTTTTTAAAACCTTGTTATAGCTAAAATATCGGTTGCTACTGCCGCAACAGTTAAACCTTATTTCCAGCTCTTTCTTATTAAAAAAAACAGATTTACCTGATCAATACAAAACATTGCAATTCCGAATCATCGGAATGGAAAATCAAGGTAGTTAATCTCTCAACAGCACATAAACAGCACAAATTGAAATACAGATTAGAAACCACTAATAACACAAATTTACACTAAAATTAGTATTCGTGAAAATTAATGCAATTTGTGGTTGAGAGCTAAATTCAAATAAACAATCTAGCAACTATTTATAAGTTCGCTGTAAAAATATGTTTTTCGAAATTATAAAAGTGAATCTGTTATACTTGTTCCGGTTATAAATAAATTAAATCACAAATCTTTTAAAAATCATTATTATGTCAGAAAGTAACCAACGCAGTTACAGCTGCAAAGATGAAGATCTGGCCATTATCGGAGCATTGATTCTTCAAAGTTTTAGTCGTGAAAAAACCGTTTTTATTTCTTTTTCCAATCGATTTGCCGATCCTTTCGAAAAGGATCTCAAAGCGGAGCTGGTCAACGTAAATGAATTGGTATCTCCCGAGTCGGAAGCTCTGTTGAAAAAAAAGAGAACTCAACAGATTTACATTGAAATAGCGCTGGTAGACTCTATGGCGGATCCGTTGAAAGCGTATGTTGATCTTACAAAATCCCAACTTACACCGGCTTCATTTGGTATTATAGCATTAAGGGCAGCTTGTAATAATGGCGATATTAGTGCGGTGATAGATAAGCTTAAAGTGGTAAATACAAATATTATCAATCATTTAGCTCAACTAAAGGAAGCGGGCTTAACGGATGAAAAAGTTAGTGCGCTGAAGACTAAAGTCAGTTTACTGACTGATTTGAAGACACAACAACAGGATATTAGTTCGAATCGGGCACTTATTGTTCAGAAAAATATCGGTCAACTAAATAGTTTTTACGATAAGCTGGCAGACATTCTGTTGGTAGGAAAAACACTGTTTAAAGACAATCCTGCAAAATTGAAAGAGTTTACTTTTAGTGCGTTGAAATCACAGGTAGGACAGTCGCGCTCAACTAAAAAAGCCGATTCAACCAAAACAGACAGTACTACGACTACTACAAAAACCGAATCTTAAAAAATAGGACTTAGGGAACCCTGTAGAAGACTTAGGAAACTCTGTAGAAGACTTAGGAAACTCTGTAGAAGACTTAGGAAACTTTGTAGAAGACTTAGGATACTCTATCGAATACTTGGGATACTCTGTAGATGACTTGGGGAACTCTGTAGAAGACTTGGGATACCTTGTCGAAAGCTAGGGATACTCTGTCGAAGACTTGGGGAGTGGCGTAGAAAGGGTTTATTCAATAAATAATGCGAATCAGGAGTTGCATACATACACATTCTATTTATAATGAGTTATTTCCCGTAGGGAATACATATCAATAGAAAATGAAAACAGATAAAACCTATTCCCCGTAGGGGATAAATCAGAAAAAATATGAATATCCTACGGACAATAAACAGGCATAGCTCTTTATTCTATGAGTATGTAAGTCCGACGGACTATTTTTCAACTACTGATTTGCATAAATACCCGGTAATAGAATTAGTTTATATAATGTATAAAATATAGATTTTGAATGAAAAGAGAAGAAATACTTGAATTGGTAAAACAATACTATGCCGAGCAGTTTGCACAAAAGGCATTTGAACCTGGTAAAACCATGATTCCCTTTGCAGGACGTATCTTCGATGAGGATGAACTGGTAACTTTAGTAGATGCATCCCTGGATTTTTGGTTAACAACAGGACGTTATGCGGAAGAATTTGAAGCTAAGTTTGCTCAATATATGCAGCAACGTAGTTGTATGCTTGTAAACTCAGGCTCTTCTGCAAATCTGATAGCTCTTTCAACCCTTACCTCTCCCTTATTAAAGTCGAAACGATTGAAACCGGGTGATGAAATACTGGGAGTGGCGGCGGGTTTTCCAACTACAGTGAACCCTGTTATTCAAAATGGTCTGGTACCTGTATTTGTAGATGTTGAATTGGATACTTTCAATATAAAGGTAAGTGCAATTGAAAATGCCTTGTCCGACAAAACCAAAGCAATTATGTTGGCCCATACGCTGGGGAATCCGTTTGATCTGGATGCGGTGAAAGCTATTGCCGATAAACACGACTTGTTCCTGATTGAAGATTGCTGCGATGCTGTGGGCTCTACTTACGATGGCAAAATGGTTGGAACCTTTGGCGATTTGGCTACTACCAGTTTTTATCCGGCTCATCACATTACCATGGGCGAAGGCGGTTCGGTACTTACCAGCAATCCATTACTGAAAAGAATTGCAACTTCTATGCGCGACTGGGGACGCGACTGTTATTGTGATCCGGGTTGTGATAATACCTGTGGTCGTCGTTTTAAAGGGCAATACGGTGATTTACCACAGGGATACGATCATAAATATGTATATAGTCATATTGGGTATAACCTGAAAGTGACCGATATGCAAGCAGCGGTAGGAGTTGCACAGCTTAAAAAACTGCCGCTTTTTGTGAAGATGCGCAAGGCTAACTTTAAAAAATTATATGCAGGTTTAAAAAAATACGAAGAATACCTGATTCTGCCCGAAGCAACTCCTAAATCGGATCCTTCGTGGTTTGGGTTTCCTTTCAATGTTCGTGAAAACGGGAAATTTACCCGTACACAATTGGCCGAATTTCTGGAAAGCAAAAAAATACTTACCCGCCAACTTTTTGCCGGTAATATGACGCGTCAGCCGGCTTTTAAAGATGTGAACTATCGGGTAGCGGGTTCGCTCGAAAATACCGATTATATTATGCATAATACGATTTTTATCGGGGTATATCCGGGTATAGATGACGAACGAATGAGTTATATATTATCTGTTTTTGATCAATTTTTTAATACGATACATTAATGGCAACTATAAGTAAAGCCACTGTTCTTTCTGTCGAAGAACATGGACCGGAAATACGGGAATATAACTTACAACCCGAAAAAAACTATTATTTCGAAGCGGGTTCTTTTTTATTACTTACGCTGGAACAAAAAGACGATTATACCCGCTGGCCTGATTCCCGAAATTTCAGTATTGCTTCCGCATATAGCGAGAATGGGACGATACGTCTGATTATTCGCAAAGTAGGTGCGTATACCGAAAAAATATTTCAGGAATTAAGCCCGGGTGCAAGCTGTGTCCTCAAATATGCTTTTGGGGACTTTCTACTTCCCTTTTTTGATAAAACGGGGGATATTTGCTGTATAGCAGGCGGAACGGGTATTGCTCCTATTTTAAGCTTTGCCGAACAATTACAAAAACAAGGTCAGCAAAACCGCTTACAGGTTTTCTATTCTTTCAAAAATAAAGAAGAACAACCGGGTCTGGAAATTTTGAAAGCGATTGTACCCGAGCCGAACCTGCATATGTTTTGTACTCGCGAAGAGATTCAAGGCATTCCCAATCGCAGAATAGTGTGGTCAGACATCGTAAATTCCGGATTTGATTTTCAAACCGCCCATTTTTACATTTGTGGGGGAGAGGAATTCACGAAATACTTTGTCGGAAATCTGAAAACTGTTCAGGCCGAGAATGTATATACCGATGAATGGTGAAGTTAGTCGGTAGTTTATGAAATAAGTGGTAAGAAATAGGTAGTAAGAAGTAGGTAGTTTGTAGTAAGTAAGATATAAAATATTTAAACCACTGAGTTTATACAGTGACACTTAAAAAATTATGAAAGCAGTAATCTTAGCAGGTGGCTTGGGCACACGACTCAGTGAAGCCACCAACCTCATTCCAAAGCCCATGGTTGAAATAGGTGGTAAACCTATTCTGTGGCACATCATGAAAACCTATAGCCACTATGGTATCAACGAATTTATTATTTGTTGCGGTTATAAAGGGTATGTCATTAAAGAGTATTTTTCCAACTACTTCCGGCATAACAGCGATATGACGGTTGACCTATCAAATAATGATATCCAAATACATGATAATCATTGTGAAAGATGGAAAATAACCATGATAGATACCGGACTGAATACTATGACCGGCGGGCGTATTAAGCGGATACAAAAATATGTTGAAAATGAACCTTTTCTGCTTACCTACGGTGATGGTGTTGCCGATATAAATATTCGGGAAACAATAGATTTACATCAGGCATCAGATAAGTTGCTTACCGTTACAGCTTATAAACCAAGCGGAAAATTTGGAGCATTGGATATAGACGATGAAGGTATCGTAAATTCTTTTATGGAGAAACCGGCTGGTGATGGCAACTGGATTAATGCCGGTTATTTTATTTGTCAACCGGAAGTATTTGATTATATCACCGAGGGTGACAGTTCAATATTCGAACGATTTCCATTGGAAAACATTGCCAAAGAAGGTAAAATGAATGCCTTTAAACATGCCGGTTTTTGGAAACCGATGGATACCATGCGCGACAATATAGAATTGAATGAGATGTGGGATAAAGGCAATGCGCCTTGGAAAGTGTGGAAATAATTCATAATTTATAATTCATAATTTATAATGGATTCAGATATATTTGGCGGATTTTATCGAGGTAAGCGCATATTAATCACTGGTCATACCGGTTTTAAGGGATCGTGGTTGACTATCTGGTTACACTCCATGGGAGCTGAGGTCGTAGGCATCGCTCTTGATCCGGTTACAGAAAGGGACAATTTTGTTTTATCCGGTATAGGAACTAAAATAAAAGCTGATTTACGCGGAGATATCCGGAATGGACAATTGCTTAAAGATGTTTTTACTCAATACCAACCTGAAATTGTATTCCATTTAGCAGCACAACCGCTGGTTCGCCTATCCTATGATATTCCGGTGGAGACTTACGAAGTAAACGTGATGGGTACTATCAATGTGATGGAAGCCATACGGGTGACGGAAAGTGTCAAAGTAGCCGTTATGATTACTACCGATAAATGTTACGATAACAAGGAACAAATCTGGGGTTACCGCGAAAATGAAGCCATGGGTGGTTACGACCCCTATTCATCCTCCAAAGGTGCTGCCGAAATAGCCATTGCTTCGTGGAGACGTTCATTTTTCAATCCTGCTTTATATGATAAACATGGAAAATCGATAGCCAGCGTACGGGCAGGAAATGTAATAGGAGGGGGAGACTGGGCATTGGATCGTATTATTCCGGACTGTATACGTGCTCTGGAGTCCGACAAAGCCATCGAAATTCGCAGTCCGAAAGCAATTCGTCCCTGGCAACACGTGTTGGAACCATTGGGCGGGTACTTATTACTGGCCACAAAAATGTGGAACGAACCAACCAACTATTGTGAAGGATGGAACTTTGGACCCAATCCGGAATCTATCGCCAATGTATGGGAAGTAGCCACGAAAGTGGTGGAGAATTATTTCTCAGAGCAAAGAACAAAGAGCAAAGAACAAAGACTTTTGGATATACAACCAACAGAAGATAATATTGTAAACTACCCACTGCCTACTACTCACTACTTAAAGGATTTGTCCGACCCTAACGCTCTGCATGAAGCTAAACTATTAATGCTCGATATTGCTAAAGCACGCTATGAGCTTGGTTGGCAACCCAAAATGAATATAAGCGAAACCGTGAAGATGACCATTGATTGGTATAAACGCTATAGCACTGAGGAGGTGTATGAATTGTGTTTAGAACAAATACATAATTACACAGCGAAATAAATGATAGCTATGAAAATTTTACTTACCGGTGCAACAGGATTTTTGGGTTCACATATTGCTGATTTTCTCTATGCAAGTGGTTTTGAATTATTACTTACACGTAGAAAAATATCTGTTTTAGATAAATGTAATTCTTTTGCCGAAGCAGTAAAGTGGATATATACCGATGATAATGATTGGATAAATCAGGCAATTGAGTTTAAACCGGATCTTATTATTCATGCAGCCTGGAATGGAGTGGAAAATAACAAAAGAGACGATTGGAAGGTACAATTATCAAACATTGATTTTTTATATCAACTCCTTAAGATAACGAAGGAGTCAAATGTAAAAAAGATTATCTCTTTAGGAAGTCAGGCTGAATATGGCCAGTTCAATGAAAAAGTGACTGAAGAGTATAGCGTAAATCCTGTAAGTTCTTATGGTTTTGTAAAATTAGCCTGTTTGGAATATTTAAAATCATTCTGCAATGATCATTCCATTCAATGGTATTGGTTAAGGATCTTTTCTGTATTAGGAAAAAACGATAATCCAGGCTGGTTAATCCCCAGTGTAATTACAAAATTGAATAACAATGAAACAATCGATTTGACTCCGGGCGATCAATGTTACGATTATATGTATGTAAACGATTTCTGCGATCGATTGCTTAAAGTTATCCATTCATCTGAAAATAATTCGGGAATTTATAATGTATGTACCGGTCGGCCTACCGCAATCAAAGAACTTTTGATTGCGGTAGCAAATAAAATTGATAAGCCATTATCACTTTTAAAATTTGGAGCATTGCCCTATAGACCGAATCAAACCACGTTTATGATAGGAGATTCAGCTAAGTTTGATGCTGCATTTGGTCAATGTGATACCTTGACCATCAAAAATATGATTGAAAAATCAATTTAAATCGACAAAATGAAAGTAGTAAGTTATATAGCCAATTTTTTAAAATCGAAGGGCATTCAAACTGTATTTGAGCTACAGGGTGGCATGATTACGCGCATTATCGATGAACTTTATCGCGACGGTAGTTTCGAAATAGTGAGCATGCACCACGAGCAAGCGGCTGCTTTTGCGGCTGATGCCTATGCGCGGATAAAAAATAAGCCGGGAGTGGCTCTGGCAACCAGTGGACCCGGTGCCACCAACCTGATAACAGGCATTGGCAATTGTTACTTTGACTCTGTACCGGCTATTTTTATTACCGGGCAGGTAAATTTAAACGAACAAAAAGGAGATAAAGCCATACGACAACTGGGATTTCAGGAAACTGATATAGTTCCTATTGTAAGACCGATTACCAAAGCTGCTTATGCGATAAAAAGTGCAGATGAACTGCCTGCTATTTTAAATGAAGCTTACCGTATCAGCATGGAAGGAAGACAAGGACCGGTGCTTATCGATATTCCAATGAATCTGCAAATTGCCGAATGTACAAACGAGCTTTTTATTGCCGAACAAAAAATGAGTTATGCCGGTAATGCTGAAATCTCAACGTTTATCTCAGCATTTAGTACTGCTTATTCTGTTTGTAATAAACCGCTTATTTTAGTAGGAAGAGGAGTCCGGACTGCTGATTGCATTAACACCATGTTACAACTGGCAGAACAACTTCATATACCTGTCGTCACTTCACTCAATGGCTTGGACTGTATTCCGTATGAACACTCCAACCGTATTGGTTTGATAGGGTCTTATGGAAATCGTTGGGCAAATTATGCTTTGGGAACAGCCGATTTATTATTAGTATTGGGTAGTCGGTTAGACAACAGACAAACCGGAGCGGATACAGATCGCTTTAAGGCCAACAAGCAGATTTTTCATATTGATATAGAAGCACCTGAATTAAACAACCGTATTACAGGTTGTGAGGTATTACATACTGATCTACAAAGTTTTTTTCAACAACTATTTCCCTTAAATATTGTAGGGCGAAACTTTTCTGAATGGAATACAGAAATAGCAGATAAAAGAAACGAACGCCCTGATATTGATGAACTAACTAAAATAAGTGGTATTAACCCCAACCGGTTTATTCATAGTCTGTCAACATATTCGAAACAAGCAATAGCTTTTAGCACAGATGTGGGAAGCAACCAAATGTGGGTAGCACAATCTATAGAATTAAACGAAGGACAACGATTGCTTAGTTCCGGTGGGATGGGAGCCATGGGTTATTCATTACCAGCAGCCATTGGAGCTTCTTTTGCATCCAATAAACAACCGGTTGTATCAATAAGCGGAGATGGAGGCTTTCAAATTAATATTCAGGAATTGGAAACCATTAAACGTAACAATTTGCCAATAAAAATTATTATCCTAAATAATCATTGTCTGGGTATGATTCGTCAATTCCAGGATAGCTATTTCGATAGCGCTTACCAATCTACAGTGTGGGGATATGGAGCACCCGATTTTGTTGCTGTAGCAAATGCCTATGGTATAAAAGCCATAAGTGTAAGCAATGAGGACGAAATTGAAAATGCACTTAAACAATGTTGGAGCAATCCCAATGAACCATTTTTACTAAATATAAATCTTGATATTCATACCAATGTTTTTCCTAAGATGTTATTTGGAAAGCCGTTGACTGAATTGGAGGGAGAATAGAAATAAGCTCTTTGGATCTGTTTATAAAAAAATAGAATATTTTACCCTGAATAATTATTTTCTCATATAGCAC
>Ga0302286_10001363_pt1 | contig 18271 bp, 17 predicted proteins | sample III_Fen_E2_3_FD_198765 | JGI IMG/M metagenome (GOLD analysis project Ga0302286, IMG submission 198765) | Peat permafrost microbial communities from Stordalen Mire near Abisko, Sweden - III_Fen_E2_3 | ecosystem: Environmental > Terrestrial > Soil > Wetlands > Permafrost | place: Sweden: Abisko...
GACGCAACACTTCATTTCTCTTTTTTCCGAGGTAGTATTCCTCACCAACATTGCATTGATCGAAGAGTCTCTTGTTCACCTTCTAGAAGAACACAGGCTAGAAGTAGAAGTACCCAAGAGTACCTACAACAGGAATTGGCCACCAGACCATTTTCTTGCTAGCGTACATTCTCCACATAAGCACAGCATTAGCTAGTGCTCCACCATAAGCAACGCTCTTCATTTGAACTTCGTAGCGATATTCTCTCTTAGCAACGTATGCCCAATCCCTTTCAACCTAAGTCTTGTAGAGAGTTGTGTCGAAATCGACAACAAACTTCTTCACAAAATCTTTTCTGAGCTATGATGCTTGCAGTTCCTTTTCGTTGTATCCTCTGGCATATTCGAGGTTTTCCTTTTCTGATAGGTATCTTCTAGTTGACACTGACATTTCCTGAGTGTATTTCTGCTACTTTTATCTTTATCTTTTTTATTTTCTTATCTTAATAGGATCTGGGGATTGACTTCCTGTAACAAACACTAAACTAAACTAAGTCTTTGATTATCAAAATACCCTTCTCCTCGTACAAAGCGCTCTCAAAAATCTTTGAATTATCACATAATTAATTAGATTTTGCAGTCTATTTCCTTTTTGTTCCATAACAAAGTGTGTTTCAGTGAAATATTCAAAGATTTCTATAATTTGTCCAAATAATTACTATTTTTTCTATTTTTCAATCACCTAAAACCAAATGGAGGAAGGTCAAGGATCCAACTTTTAAGACTAATAGGAAGACTAAGAGCTTTATTAGGCAATGCAGACAAAGAAAGAAAGGTTTAGAGTGTAAATCCGTGCAACTAAGAACAAGCGGTTATTGCAATAAAAGCGCATGAAGCTTGCAAACGATGATTGTGATAACTTTGAGAGTAATTTTTTGCAGAATAATCCTCTCTCACAAAAAGACACAGATCTCCTCCAGCAAGTAAGATTTATCTCATAATTACTCCAATTCTAAATTGCGAAATAGTTTTAATAGAATGTCGATATCATAGCCCATTTCGAAAATATAGACAAAGAGAGGATTCTATTGTCTCTAAAAGGCATTTCAAAGTACTTTTTGTTAGGCGCATATTACTAAGATATAGAGTTAGCAGCAACGATTGCAAAATAAATCTTGTTCATTTTCAATCTGGACATCAATGCAAGTGAAGTGGATGTTCAGCTAGTCGAAGCTGTTTCACATGCTCTAGTAAATATCACCTATCATTGTGATAAGATTCTAATAAAGAAATTCTCTGGGCCTGAATTACTCGATACTCTCCTTCGTCTTGGCTCTTGCGAGCAAACTCCCATCAGATAAAATGTATTGAATAAGAGTTTTCCCTATTAATTATCATATTTTTTCTTAATTGAAAGTGTTTTACGATGATTCTAAACATCCTTAATGACGATGAAGATGCAACCGGGTATCTCATGAAGAAACTCCTACCTTAATCTTTGCTTACTGCTATTACAACTTATGGTCCATCTGAGTAGATTATCTATGATATTTCATCGATAATAAACATGATTGTTTCTCAGCAGTCAATATCTTATCAAGAGGTACAAAGTGAACTTTGTTAGATAAATTTATATCCTGAGTTTAGGAATCAGAATATTGATTGAAAATTGTTCGTTTTTATTACTAACAGGCCAGTGAGTTTTTAGTTTCTTTGGACGAGCTTACTGACATAGTAATGAATTCATTCTCTGGGCAGATTAAAGAAGAAGAGGAGCGAAGTCTAAGCACAATATTCGACTCTCTAGAAAAAGTGCTTCGAAAGCAGAGCGATATAGAATAGGAAGATGAAGACATTATTGAGAATTTTGTGATTGAATTCCCTCGGACTTGCTGTCATCTGTTTAGTATTCCTGAAAAGATTGGATATCAACCCGAAACAAGTCTTCTTTCTTTCAAAATAACCAGAGTTATTGGCATCTTTTTAGAAGGAAACATTCGCACCACTGAGGTTAGAATCACTGCCCTCTAATTTTTTGAAAAATAATTATTTTTTTGTCTTGATTTATTCAAGATTGTAGTCGAGAATGGCGTATTCTAAACCCTCAAATTTCTAGTAAAGCACCCAGAAACTAAAGTCCGTTTAGAAGCAACATGGAGCGTCTCTAACCTCTTTGTGTTCACAACTGTTGAAGGGTTGACTGATTACTTGAGAGACATTTAATTCTGGGAGGATATGATCAACATTGCTTTGCAAGATGACCGGACTGTGAGCAAATGGGCTTATGTGTCTATCATGAACGCGTTTACGTTTGAAAACATGGAGTTCGATGAAATCATTCTCTAGCAATTCACAGAAAGTGATTTTTTAAAGTTTATATTTGGAAGTCTCCAGGAGCCAGAGTATTAAGATGTATTGATCACTCTCTTGGGTTGTCTTCGCTCGCTAATTGTCTACGGCGATTTCCTTATGAAGCACAATAAATACCAAGAAAATCATATAATCGTTTTGATTAATAGACTGAATTCGAAGTAAGTGCTGGAATAACTTGAAAAAAGCTACACTTAGGAAGTAGCAGACTTATCTTCTGCCTTGCTAGAAAAGATTTATTGAATTCATCGAAAAATAATGTTATTTACATTCATCTCTTCTTTCTTATTAAGTATATCAGGCATTGCATATTGTATTGATTATTGCATTTCACTCATATTATTCAAATTAAAATCTTTTAAACATACTAACTATCTTTGGTACATACAATACAAATGGTTTATTGTGCTTCCACTCAAAATATTGCACATTCTGACTCTTGACCAGCTGCTTCTTGCTCGTCTCCTAGAGCTTATTATTATTGCTCCTGCTACTGCTGTTGTTATATTTTAATCTACTGTAAAGTCATAAGATTCTATCTGTTGACCTCCACTTCTATCTCCCCATCGTCTGTATCTGTCTTACAGCACATTGAGAAACAGCCTTTGTTCGATGAGCTTCTTTTTTGGCTGAGAGACACTCTTTGAACTATTAAAAGAACCTCCAATCAGAATAAACAGCAATTCATTCAGATAATTCTTACTTTCTTCTGGACTAACTGGCAAGGATATTTCTCTTCTCTAGGCGGCGTATTGCTGGATTGTAATAAAGTAAATGATAAGTATAGTAATAATATTTGAAATAGCATACCTTCTAAGGAGTCTGGAAAGTAATGAACTACATAGGTGTTTTATTAACAGGAGGGCTAGTAGCTCCTTGAGATAGGTTGAGCTGATTGACTCTTGGATCAGGAGACTGCATTAAAGAGTTCGACTAAAGGAGTGTCTGTTGACCTGGAGATACTAAGACTTGCCTTCTGTTTTGTGGGAGAGGAGAAACAGATGAAGAATTGCGTCCGAACGGATTTGGAGATGAATAACTGAGATTCCCTTAAGTTGAGGACTATTGCATATTGGATTGTGACTGCATGCCTGAAATGGAAGACTATTATAGTATTTGATTAGCTGAAACGCTTCTTGGCTAGTTAGGCTAGACTATCTAAGGAGAGCTAGATACATAAATGACCTTAGTCTCTGTTTGCTTTCCAGGAGTGTTCGGCATCTGGCTTGGAATCACTTGGGATCCTGTTATTTTTATAAAGTTAGCATTAAATCACTAAATGAATAACAAAATTACTTTGAGTAAATGGTATGAGCGTTTGCTGAGGTAGGTTAGATTAATATGGAGACCCTAATTATTTAACATTTGTCTGCTATTGCACTTGACTTGGAAGAGAACCAGGCGGAGTCTGTTGGAAACTTTATGATTATCTTCCTGAGACTTAGACATATTGTTATTGCTTGTAGGGTGAAGTAGACAAGCTCTGGACAATTTTAATTGGACTTGGGTGTAAACTGGTATTATATGATTAAGGATTGGAGATTAGTTACTGCTACTGTGGTGTCCGTTGTTATTGCTATTGCTATTATTGATACATTTATTCGCTGAGAGATCTAGCTTATGGTTGAAATTTATCTTGGTTGATGTGTGTGTCTGTATTGTTAAGAATCTAAATGGGTTGTTGCTAAGATAGCTGATGAGGTAGAGATTGGGAACGAATATCTTGAGACATTTAATATGGAGAGGATATTGCAGTCTACGCATTTCTAGATGGAACCACTTGCTATTGGATGTATCTGTCTCCTTAGATATGAGAGACATTTGGAGATTATTAATACAAGAAATGGGAATTGGCTGTTTCAGATTGATTGATCTATTGGGATTGGACTGATGTCATTCTAGTCCTTCTGTCATCTTAATCGACAGCTGTGTGCCCTGATTGCTGATGACCTGTCCTCTGACCTTGCAACATTTATTTATTATTCTCTAGGATGCTGTCTATTTAAGGATGCTAAGATAGTTTCCATTGATCTTCGGAAGAAGACTAGGACTATTTCTGAGTGCCATCTTTCTGTTGATAATTAGAATTATTGGGGTAAAGGATGTCAATTTAAGGAGAGTTGCTTTGGTTGAGCAGATATGGCTGAGATTCTTATTGATATTTTTTAGGAGGGTTGATCTTGTATTGTAAGGGCTGTTCTTGAGAAGTTCTTATGCCTTGCTGAGATTTGTTCAATGATTGTCTCAGCTACTTTGGAGTCTGCATAAAGCTACTCACAGGGGATTATTGTCTTTAGAGATAGTTTTTGCGGTCTGAAGAATGAGGATCAACTCCGCCAGCTTGCTCTCGTTCTTCCTAGATGGAGGCATAATTGACATCTTCTGATCTAATTTTGGATTGGGAATCGTTGACAGCTGAGAGAATGCTCTCACTGAGCTTCTTGATCTTGTTCTCAATGCTCTTTATGTTTTCCATACGGTCTTTAATTGGAATGGATACACTTCTGTCGTGTCTGTGACTATCATTTAGTTATTAAGAAGAGGATGACAAAGGAGAAGCACGTCCTCCTTAGTCTTTAGCAGCAGAGGAGTAGTTTACCATGTTCTCTGTTTCTTATGAAATAAACTTGCCAGTAGTGTGTTACTTTGCAGGAGATTCAAATGAATTCAGTGGAATATTACTGTTTTTTAACAGATCTAGAGCATTGGTTCTCTGTTCAACTTAAGAATATTTATTTCCACTTACATTATCCATTTGTATGTCAGAATCATTGTTAACTCCCCTACTTGCCGCCTAACCACTTCTCTAGAGAGGAGCTGAAGATTAAGAACTCGCTAAATAAGGAGCAGCAGATATTTATTAGCCTATTGCTACTGGAACATAGCTTTGAGTGTTGTAATTGATTCTCCTACTATTGTCATTTGTAGGAGAAGAGAATAGTGCATGTGCTGCACTAGATTAGCTGTTATCAATTTAAGAGTTTTCATACCTTTCTTGCTAAGCAGGAGCAAAAGTTTAATAATTGTTCAATACATCACCTTGTGTTTGCTTCTAGCCTTAAATAGAGGGTTAAACCAAAGAGAGTTTATTATTCTCAGCTTATTCCTTATATTGCTCTTATTGAAGTTATTAAGGCTTGCTCAGTGAGAAAGACTGGTCATAAAAAGATGGATCATTCTATTTTCTCTTGATATTAGCTTGGTTGCTTTGCTTTGATAACTCCTATGCATTCAATGATGAATATTGTTGGTTAGTTTAAGCAGATTGATCATTTGGGTTTAGCTTCTGCTGTCTTAAATGCCCCTCTAAAGTTGGATGCTCTGAGATTTCATCTGAACTTGTGTTGTTAAACTAAGCAGTCTGGATAGGAGTTGCTTGATGGTTACTGCTTGAAGAACTTAACATCTTTTCTCCAACTCCACTGTACGATTCTCTATTAATCTAGGCTCCTTCTTTTCCTTGGTTACTTGATTCCTGGAGCTATCGTGATCTCTATATGATTGCAGCAGCGTTGTTTGAACTCTAAGAAGAATGATCATAAGCATCTTCTACTTTGATTCTGCCATGCATTAGAGCATTGTTTTCAAGCTATTCATTGAGAGTTTTCTTTGAAGAGCTTGATAGTTACTTATTCTCTTTTGGAGCTACAGGAAATGACCAGTCTCTTTATCCTGTTTTTTTGTTTATTTCTGACCCAGAAACATCAGATTCAACTTTCTTCTAAGAGTCATAATTAGACGTCTATTATGGGTATTAGCTGCCATAAGATATGCCTTGTCCTTGTGGAAGACTGGTTGAGCGTAATTAAGAGATGGATGATGACTGCAAAGGAGCAGTAGAAAGACTATGCTATTAGTTTTATGTTGTTGTTTAAGATGCTTAAGAGGGAGATTAGTAAACAAATTACTGCACATTTTAGTTAGATTACTAAGCTGCTATCAATTGTGAGTTGTTTGACTTATCATGTTCTCTTGGATCATTTGAGGAGAAGCCTTACTATTGATTCTGAGTGATTAACTAAGTGTAATCCTTGAATTAGTAGGCCAATTAACTAACTTCCTTTTATTTATTAATAAGTTCATTCGAAATATCGTTGGATGGTAATACATTTTTATTCTTTGAAATATTCTATTCACCAGGTATTAAGTTAATCTATTGCTGATGTTATCTTCCAGCATAGTCATTTGTAGGCAACTAATTGTTGACATTCTTAGGATTATTCAATAAAAGATTTGCTGAATCGTATTTCTAATCTTCTGCTGCTGGCTAAAAAGTAGGATAAGAACGAGTAGAGGGCTATTAGTAAGCATCTGTTGACTAATTCTATTGAGAATTAAATGTTTAAGGAGCTTAATAAACTTGTTTGCTTTAAGCAACTGTGAGTGGATTGGCTTCCGATCTTGCTGCTAGTTTAACCTTAGCATCAGAAAACTCCTCTTTTGAAATTTGTTTGCCATCAATCAACCTATCAGAGTATTAGCTTGAAGGTTATTTTGTAATATTATGGCCGAAGGAGGAGGATGGCTGGTTTTAGATTTAAGAATCAAAAGGTCTTGATAAATCTTAGCCTTCATAATTGGTACTATCGAGCTTACCAGCACTAGCAAGGTTAGTCTATTTAGCTGAGCTTATTTAAGGCACTAGTCCAGTGCTGCCAAGAATTTCTTAACTTGCTTAAGGGATGCCTCTCAAAGGAGCAATTCCTACGCTGGATGACCTTTAAGGTACTTACTGACTACTTCCTATTTGTTGACTAGCTTGATATTCATAATAATTTCTTTGCCATTATCCTTCAACTTGTTATTAGTTAACTTCATTTCCAGCATTAAGAAGTTGAGCATTAGTGTTAAGTGGTTAGCTTAGAATATTTTTCTAAGGGAATCCAAGATCGTTACTTTAAGGAACACTATGAGATCGATTCTATGGGTTGGTTTATGACTTATTATCTGGGGAATATCTTTGATCCTTGAGAGGAGAAGATTAGTCCAAGAAAGCTAATCCTTAAACATAGTTTTGAGGAATCCTAGAAGAAGCTAATTATTCTAAATTGGTTTACTTGTAGTTGTTACTGCTCAATTCTTATGGAGAAGTTAATTGTGTTGTTTACTTAGATTCATTCTATCTTGAATAGTCTTTTTGAGGAAGCTAAGCTAAGCTTGCTTAGGGTTGATAATAATCAGAAGAAGACTAGGCTGACTTGGGAAGTGGCTACCTCTCAGTTGTTAATAAAGGTGTCTACTGTGATTGAGATACTTATTATGCTATTTGATTCTGAAGTAACTGCTAAGCTTCTATTGAGGAAAGTGTTTGATAAATTGGTTGAGCTTATGAAGGAGTAAACACAGTGTTTCCAGGAGCTTGAGAATAGTATGCTTAATTCTGAGCACTTCCTTCTTTGGGCTGCTATTGAGAACTATGAAGCTAAGGGTTAGAGGAAGGAGCAGGAGCAGAATAAAACTAATTTTAAAGTATTTATTGATTTCCTGTAGACAATTGCATTTCAGGGTTTTATCCAATGATCGCAGTTCCTATGCTCTTGTTAATATCATGAGTAAGATTAGTTTGATCTGATTTGAAGGCAGGTAATTGACTACCTTTTTGTTAATAGTCTTATTATTTACTAAACTTGTTTCCAGCAGACTAATCCAATGAATTATCCTTTATTAGATTGATGTCTTTAATTTCTTAGCCTTCCTTCTAGTATTATTATTATTTAGTAATTAGATGCTAACTTTTATTATTATCTTAGATCTAAGCTGACTGTTCCCTTTCTAATTAAGAAGAGTTAAGCACAGAAGATTCAGGATTATCTTAAGCATTAGCTAATAATCCTGATTGAGACAGCTTAGCGTTTCTCAAGATTTACTAATAAACTCCAGGCAAGCATTGCTGATGAACAGAAGGTTAAACTTAATAACCTTCTGGGGAAGATGGTATAAAACCAGTTTTATTTCCAAGAACAAAACGAGAAGGAGAAACAAAAGTTTATTTGCTGGCTGAATATCCTTCGGGATTTTAAGAAATATCCTCTTTTTTAGCTGAGTTACCAAATTAAGAAGAGAATTGACTCTAGCCCTCTTATTCTTTTTGAGACTGTGCGCCTTTAGGGGATACAAAAGAAGCATAACTCAGTGGCTACTAATAAGTCTGGCTATTGTTAGTAATTTAGCTTGGAGATGTTAAACTCTATTGCTTTCCTGCAGTTGTATCGTTAACCTTATTTGGTATTAAATTTTATTAAAAAGTCTGATTGATTGTTTAGTTATCATTAGGAATTAAAGAAGGATCAGTGCTTTGGTTGTTCAAATTAGCTTATTCTCTATTTCCAATTAACGATCCAGAAATATCATTGGGTAATAATTTATCTAATGAGAGATTGGCATCAGCTGGAGTTCTCTCAAGATACTATTTCTTAGCTTGCGAAGCAATTAATTCATCTATTTTACTGTTAATCTAGCTATTTTTATCTATTTGACTTTGGTAAGTCTGCTATTCTTATCTCTCATTTTCCTGTGGTACTCCTCTATTTTGGTTTTGAATATTATTTGATTGCATTTGTTGTTGTCCTTGTGATTTGAAGTCTGAGAATCTGGCTGAATCTAAACGAGTTTATTAATCCGTGCCAGGATTAATGAGAATTCCCTATCTTAGGGAAGGATTTTACTAAGCTTGTAGATTCTATTAATATCTTGCTTCTGGAATATTTTAGAAAGACTAATCTTCTTAATTAGCTTTTATTATTTCTCCTTTGAATTCAGCTTGTTAGTTGGCTTAATTTGATATTAACACTGAATCAGACTTACCAGGGATTTAAACTTTTTGTTATTGAATTGATTGCTCAAATTATTAGCTATTGGCTGTCTTATTAACATCAGATTTCTCTTAGAAAGAATATCCTGTTGGTTATTTTGCAATACTTTATTACTCCAGATTTTAAAGATTTTTAGAATAAGTAGATTAGATATCTTAAGAGAGTGCTTAGAAATTAGGCTAAACTTAAAAGGAATTGTTTAACACAGATGCTATTTCAGATTAGTTGAATACTCTTTAGTCTTATCTTATTGGTGTTTATTGGTTCAACTAAGACACAATTGCAGGATTGTCACCTTAACTAGATTGAGAATATATTGTATTGTCCTGAGCAGTAGGTAATCTTGGAAGAGATGACGAATTCTAAACTAAAGGATAGTTCACTGACGACGAAGCACCAACTATTTACTGCTGAACTTAAGGAAGCCCTTGCTAGGATGTCAATATGCTAGGTTGAACAGTTTTAGCTGCAGATTAATTTGAGGGGTTTGATTGGAGATCGCTTAATCTACTGCTTTAACCAGCTTATTTTGTTGACTCTTCTTTATCCAAAGAGTTGATCGGAGCTTCAGGGAAGTCATATGTTGCCTACATATTAGTATTATTTTATCTTGAAGTCGAGGAGATAGCAGCAATTTAAGCAGAGTTAAAGGCCTCAAGTTTAGTCTAGTTAGTAAACTACTTGTTGTATTGAGGAAGGTATTTATCCGTTAGCTCAGAAGGATTGTTATTGGTTGGCAAAGAGCTGGAGGTTCTTTGTTAATCTTAAATCTGCTATTATATTTTGTCTTTGCCTTCTCCAATAGTTTGAGGAGGATAGATTCCTTCTTGAGGTGATTGATTGTTTGGTTGATAATTTGAATAAGTTGAAGTTGATTAAATTGGATTTAACTTTGAAGCTGCTGCAACTTGCTGTTAGCCAGAATACTAGGGAAATTGGGTAGATGGGTTTGATTACTCTCTGCCTGGTTCTTTTTCAGTATCTTGAATAGTGTCTCTCGAATTTGTATTTGTTTGTTCAATTTGACCTGTGTATTATCCAGACTACTATGAGAATAGCTGGTTCTAAGGAGCAGTCAATCCTAATTAATTCTTTGCAGATCCTTCCAATAGTTATGCTGATTATTGCTAAGACAATTACTGGCCTGCTTGTTATTGCTATTGGCCTTAATAAGCTAACGGATTATCTCTTGAAATCTGATTTTTATACTTATCTTACTGTTGTTATTCCTAAGGCTTGCCAGTGAAAGGATGAGTAATTTCCTTTGGTGAAAGTTGTGATTAAAAGATTGACTGAACATCTGACGTTTGAGGCTGATATTAGCCTAGCTGCTCTAAATTTGTCTGTTACTTCGAATAAGAAGGTAATTGCTGTAACTAACCTTCAGGGCTTAGATCCTTCTAATTTACATATCGCTATTGATAGTTGCTCTAAGGTTAAGATTCTCTTGTATCAGTTTGATTTTATTGCTAGGGTAGATTAGCTTAAAATTATGTTTGAGGTTATGGGTTTAATTGTGTTTGTTGCTGTCCTGTTCCTGGATATCTCTAAGCTTATTTCTCTTGCAATTGTTGTTACTGCTATTAAATGAAGCGAGTTGACTCAGATTATTATGCAAACTATTAATCCTTCTGGCTTTCTGCTTATCTTTGCATCTGCAAATTCTAGAACATCGGTTATTGTGCACCTTCTTGATAGTTCTGTTAAGGCTGACCTATTACCTTTTATTTCTGTATTTATTCATCTTATTTGCTGTCCAATTAGGGTTATATTTTGACTAATCCCAATGGCTAAGTGCTTTAAGGCTGACTATCTTGTTGTTGTTATCTTTGCTGCTGGAAATAAGACAGTTTTGATTGCTGCTAAGTTTCTGATGTTTAGAAAGGGTATTATTAGTTGGGACCGAAAGAGGAAGGTTCTTGAATGGATTGGTGTTACTGGGTGAATTAAGATGGATGCTAAAGCTGCTAATCAGAAGCCTTAATATGAGAGTCTCCAGAGAATTACCTACTTTATTAGAGTTATGGCTCTGATATCACATACGATTGGGATGGTCTTAAAATGTCTGCAGGTTAATTAGAGTTAACAACTTAAGATGAAATTTATTGCTATTGCTATTATTGAGTTAGAGGCTGCTTTGTTATTTATTATGATTAAGAGCCTTAAACATTCAGCTGGGTTTATCTTTCTTAACCAATAGATTATCTTTCAACATTAATCGAAAGAATTCCTTAAGCTTAAGATTAGAACTGGTTCTACTATTCTTCGAATCCTTGTGATAACTAACCTCCAGATAATAGAATATTCTACTTACCTTAATACTATTGTGTGCTTCTAGGTTAAGATTCTTTTGCGAATTGCTATTATTAAGACTGCTAATTATTTTGCGTTTCAGGCATTATCTGCTGTGATTAAATGAACTATTACTAATGGTATCCTTCAGTATCTTAAGAGCCATCTGGTTGTTTAGCAGGATACAAATTGGGCTGCAAATCTGAGACATGTTAACGTTGTGAAGCATCAACTTGCTGATAAGAGTCATCATATTTTTATGGGTTGCTAGCTAGCTGCTCCTTCTGTTCTTAGAAAGATTGATATTGAGTTTATCCAGTAGAAAGTTATTAATTTGGTGGCTACAATGTTATTTAGTTCTTTAGCTCCGATGATGGTTATTCTCTTTGCTGGACTTATGCCTAAATTCTAGTGCTTGTATCTTAAGCTTTTTACAAATAGGTGTCCAATGGCTGAGCCAAAGCTTAGAGGTTACTTGAAGGAGCATATTGGGAGTTTGAATCTGTCTTCTTTTAAGTGGGTCCTTGAACTCGTGGCTCTTCGAAGATTTATGATTGCTGTTGCTATCTCAACTCAGGATTCTTCTGATCTTCTTTAAAACTGGCTGAAGATTGTGTTTCTATTGAGTTGTTATTGTTCTTTTGGTTTGAATCATAGACTGTAGACTAATATTACTCTTAAAACTGCGGACTGTTTGAAGGTTTTAGAAGTATGTTTGGAGATTGCTGTGTGCTTGATTAAGAGACGAGATGTTCCTTTGAACTAATAATTGGTTACAAATAATACTATTAAGCTGTTTACATTCCTTCTTTCTCTTAAGCTGAATATTCCTATTTAAACTTAGAACTATCAAGAAGCTGTTATTAATGTTCATCAGCATCCGTTCGTCCCCCTAAAGACTATTAGGATTATGAAATTATTTATGGTTGCAGGTATCCTTCAATAATTTATTTTTGTCCTGAGAATACTGTTTGAATAATATCTCCTTTTTCTCTTTATTAACTAAGATGTGATAGATTCTTCTCTTGTGTTTGCTGATGCAAATCGTACTCCTGCTAATTTGCTTCAGTTGATTAAAACTATCCTTAAGATTGTTACACTTTATCCTTTTCAGGATCTTAGCTCTTATTAGCATACAGTTGTTACTGTTGCTAGTAGATCGTATTGGCTGCTTATGGCTATTAGTATCCTTTGTTTACTTTATCAAACTATTATGAAGGAGGTGCATTAGGAACTGAAAGTGGCTCTTTGTTTTCAGACTGCATTTATTAAGGATATTACAACTATGATGGCTGCTAATTAGTGGTGTCAATTGATTTCACTTGCTACTTCAGAATCGGTTAAGATTATTATTGCTCAAAAGGATTAATATCTAGTTGTTCTTGTGCTTTCAAGTGCTATTGCTGCTGCTGTTAATTCTCTTGTTCTTACTCTAGATACTTCTCACTTTAGAGAGGCCAGTATTAGCTTTACTCTTAACCTTATTTTTATGCCTATTGCTGGTATTCATTTTATTCCTATTATTGCTATTTCTGCTGATATTATTAATCTTTTTATTGTTCATTTTGATAGAACGGATATTGAGTTGAAGACTACTATCCTGATTGTTGACTCTACCTTGATAAATCAGTAGCGCTCATCAAAGGTGGCTGCTGAGAGGATTAATTCAGCTAGGAAAGGGAAGTAGCTTGATTTAAAGATTTTCTTGAAATATTACCACTTTATTCAACTTGCTAATATTGCGATAGAATACTTGAATTATCTGCTCTGCCTTATTACCTATTTATTTCTTCTTCGTCTGACCCTCTTTGGTTCTGTAAACCAATCTAAGTTTCTTAGACAGTCATTTTCTTAGAAATAACTTAATCAGAACCAAGTTGTCTCTTTTCTTAACTTGATTATCTGCTGCCTGAATCCCTTGGAATCTGATTCTAGCCTGCCACAAACTAAGAAGTTCTAACTTGTGAACTCTGCTGCTGTTGCTGTTGGTCTTGAGTATTCTTAGGAGAGAAAAAGTCTAGTAATTTTTTATTCATGAAGGCACTGTTTTTCCTTGAAGAGCTCCTTCTGCGAGTTTCATCCAGAGGAATTCTCTCTAGACTATCGTTCTACTTTGAATCAGATCCTCTTCTACTGCTTGGTCTCTTTTAGTCTTACTTTGGAGGTAGCTATGGTTGTTGGCTATTATTGGTAATATTTGATTATTGTTAAGGTTGAGTCTTGCTTTCATACAAAGACTCTTAAGAGACAGGTGCTTTCTAATAATTAAGAGATTGTTATCCTTTATTCCATTCACTTTAACTAGTTTGCTAAGGATATTGCTATGATATGTTTTAGCTCTCTTATGATTCCTAATTCTGTGCAATATTTATGGTTTCTTTAGATTGATTAATCAGAGTTGACCCATATATTTGTAAGTTTGCAGCTGCTTCAGATATCTTCTGGGAGGCTTCGTATTAAGGAATCTGCTATGAAATATTAATAAGATTGCTTTATACTTTCTATTCATACTCAGAAATATCCTTATTGCCATATTATCTTTACTGCGTAGTACTTTGATCAAAATAATATTACTACTATGACTATTGATTGAAATCAGTTTGTTTTTGCTATGATTCTGTTCCTCCTTCTTGTCGGAAAGAAGGTACTTCTCTAATTTATTAGTTATCTTGCTATTGAGTTAGGTTTGCATTTGCTTAGAGTTGTTTAAGATTTGATTGAATGATTTGAGAAGCTTAGGGAGTATCTTAAGGAGAAATAGTTTATTGAATAATTTGCCCTTTATTGAAAGGAGACAGTTATCGATTAGGCGAAGAGCTTCCTTGTCTTGCCATATTTGTTTAATCTTCTTAATTAGCACCTTATTGCGGTATTCCCTAATCAATTAATTACTACTAAACTTGCGGATATTGTGAACTTGAATCTTTTGCATAATAGAGGCTATCTGAAATACTCTAGCTTGAGCTACCAGCTTGCTATTTCGGACCAGATTAGTTTGAGTTCAGCTAGTTTTAGTATTAAATAGGTTCTTGCTATGATTATCTGAGATCATGTAAGTTTTGTTGTATAATCTAAGCAGCATTCTTAGCCATGCTGGGAGGCAGCGTCTACTCAAGATTCACAGATGAGTTGCTGCTTCTGATTAGTGAAACTGATTTTACAGGAGAAACAATGAAACCAGGTTAAAGTTACTCTCCTTTGCTCTAAGAACCTCTGAAAGGAGACTGAGACCCCTATCTAGCTTTTCTTTCTTGAGGCTTCTGATTAACAGAAGTACCACTCTTTCTGAGTTCGTTTAGATTCTATTAAGTAATTTGAGAAGAATACTGTGCTAGCTTTGGAGAGAGTGTTTGAGTGATTGACTGACCAGGTTACAAAGTTGTTTATGCCAACTTAGATTCAGTAGGCAGAATAATAGGCTTAATCGAAGATTATCCTTGAGTGAATTATGCCTGCTTAGAATAATTTTATTGATTAGGTGAAGCACTGCCAACAGGGCTCAAACTGTTTCTTAGGTTTTAGAGATTGTCCTGAATGATTTCTTTAGAATTGCTTGTTTCAGAAGCAGGGATAGTCTAGATAAAGTTGGCTGGAGGATTTGTAGACAATTAAGATCTTGAGATAGTTTGTTATTATCTTTCAGCCTCATTGTTAGTCAAAACTTGATTCTAATTAAATTGAGATTAATTGAAGATAGTTTAAGGAGAGAAAGGACTGTCTTCAGATTGTTGTTGAGATATTCCTTGGATTTATTGTTAGTTTAAATTGCTATCTTGAAATGTTGCTTAGTTATTTGCAATTTTTTATTATTCTGTTGATTGAAGGTCTACATCATTAAATTATTTTGAATCAGCTTAGTTTTAGACTCTTTATTGTTAGCTTGCAAGTTCTCCTTAAGATCTTTAGCTATCAATTTAAGGATTACTCTACTTTTTCACAGAATCCTTTTCTTGGGTCAGTTAATCTGGAGCGAATATATTTTGATTCTGCTATGAGCCACTTTGTCCTGAACCAAGAATGGTGGCTTAATATTAGGGACTCGAAATACCAGTAGGAATTGATAAGTCAAGTTGCTAGGAAGAGTTGGCTGATTAAGGAGATATTAATTAATTGTTTATTGCTTATCTAGTATCTTTTTGTTCTGTCTAGAATATTCCACCTGGTTGTTAATTAAGCTAATAATTTTAGGGTTATTAGTTGATTTCTGAAGAACCTAAGAAGCTGTCTTGAGATGGCTTCTAAGAAGAAGATGGAGAAACAATATTTTATTGCTGTTACTGCAATTCATTTGGATTCGAATAGTGTTGGAATTGCTGGTTAGATTACTCTTCAGGAAGATTCAAGGGTTGCTTCGTTAAAGTGTCTTATGCTGATTAGTTATAAGAAGATATATTTGTTTATGATCGCTATGCTTGCAAAGGCTGAGAAAGCTGATTTGGATAAACCTATTGATTCACTAGGTATCCTTGCTCTTATTGTTGATACAATTATGTACCTTAATCTTAATTGTCTCTAGACTGTTGCTAATTATTAGAAGTTGTAGAAAGGTCTTAGCGAGAAAGGGCTTAAGTAGGTGATAAGATTTGTTACTGTTGAACTTCAAACTAGCCCTAATTTTGTGGTATGTTACCATCTTGAAGCCGATTGAATGAAGATGAGAGAATGGCTTGTCTGTTATCATTAGCCTGGGTATTTTAGGAATATTGCTATTATTGGACATATCCCTTTTGAGGCATTTCTACTAGTGCAGCTGTAGATAATTAAGGATTTTAGATTTAAGATAGATTAGGCTGCTGAAGTTATGATTGGAGGCTAGAGTATTCCTATTTCTATTAGCTTTGAGGATCTTTAAGCTGGCCTGATGATTGTGCTGATCTATTAGCATATTAACCTACATTTTGATTGTTGCTGGCTTATTAATTAATTCTCAAAGACTCATTGTAGATTTGAGTAGAAAGTTGAGAGCTAATTTGCTATTAAGACTATTTATTTTCATGTTAATCTTGTTTTCTATTAAGTTCTTCATTGCCTTAAGGTTTGGCTAACTGAGAAGAAAGATAAATGGATGTTTGATCTGGTTGCTAGATTTAATGAGACTATTGATCAGATTCATTTGAAGGATATTCCTAAACAACATCTGAAATATCTTCTTGGAATCGTGCTGTAGAAGCAGCTTCATTCGGCAGTGATTACTGTTTTTACCCTATTTAAATAATTTAATTGGATAGATCTTACTGGGATTTCAAATTTCCTTGTGTATTTTACAAGCTTGATTATTGTTATTAAAGTACTTGGCTAGATTTTTCAAGAGATATGAGCTATTCATTTTGAGATATATTTTGAGGGCTTTTTGTATTTATTTCTGTATTAAAATTGCCTGATTGATCACCAGAAATTGGGTTGCCTTTTCTTTAGTCTTTGAGTGCTTAAATCACATCAGTATTTCCTAAGTTAATTTGATCAGAAGAAAACTAAGAATTATCATTACTACTTTATCCTTAAATTAGTTATTTCTCCAAAGGTTGCTATTCCTATCTGCTTGCTTAAGTTAGAATTGAACTCTCTTGTTTTCTAAATTGCTATCCTTGTTAGTTCTATTAAATATCTTAGGTTTTATCTTAAGAATGAGTGTTTGTCTATTGTTAACTTGCAGATAGTATTTACTACTACGATTCGTTAACAGATATCGTTTGTCTTGGATCATTAGGATTTGTGATAATAAATGGTTAATTTTGTTTATCTTAAGATTTATTTTCATAGGGGTTGTAAGCACTTTCTTAATATGGCTGCTGACTTACATTTTGCTATCCTTCTGATCCATATTAGCTGAATTGCTGCTAATTGTTCTAACTATCTGTTATTTGCTTATTTTCTAAAGTGCCTTATTCATTAAGTATGCCTCTTTATTTGGGAGCTAGATTCTTGTTGTCATCATTAGTCTTAGCTTAAGTTGCAGTCGCCTAATCTTCAAGAGATTACATTTAGTCTTTTGGATTTAATTACTTTCCTTCTTATTTCTATTATTGCCCTTGACTAGGCTCTTAGCGATTAACTGAGTCATCTACCTTGCTTGCCTATTGTTAAGCTCCTATATCCAGATTTACTTGAGATTATTCTTGCTATGAGCTTATCTGGGATGCAAGTATTCTTTGCCCTTGCTAGTTGGATTATGCCATTTCTTAGTTTTAGCTGACATTTTAATCCATTTATCTTTAGTCTCTCATAATGTTTGCTTATCTTAGTTGACTTAGTTAATCTTCTTGATTGATAGTTAAATTGTTTGATTAAATCAATGGTGCAAACCGATTGGGTTAAAGACCAGCATCTTGTTGTTGCTAGTTGCTGCTTGGAGCTTAAGCTAAGGTTGCTGCTGTTTCTTATTGCGCTTAATTATTATTATCTGTGATTGAATCCTTTGTTTGTTGCACTGATTGATTTTGGTTTGAGTTTTAATTCTGCTGGAGAATATGTTGGCTTGTACCTTGCTCAAAGGTACTTTACGCTAATTTTTAGGAATTTTATCTTTAATCAACCAGATCCTTCTGTTCACTTGATCCTTAAGACTGTTAATCAGAAACAGGAAGCTGATTTGAGCTTTTAGTTTGTATTTATGTCTAATTACCAAATTAAGAAAGCTATTCACCTGTTCCCAATAATTCTCTTCCTTCATCTTCTTTAGCTTCTTTATTCTAATTCTAATTCTAATTCTCCTTTGAATTTAATTTATTTTATTTGCTTTGCTTTCTTTACTTGTCGTCATCATCACTTTCCTCTTTTCCTTTCTTTTAGAAATCATCATCATTATCATCACTATCATC
>Ga0302286_10001366_pt1 | contig 18262 bp, 11 predicted proteins | sample III_Fen_E2_3_FD_198765 | JGI IMG/M metagenome (GOLD analysis project Ga0302286, IMG submission 198765) | Peat permafrost microbial communities from Stordalen Mire near Abisko, Sweden - III_Fen_E2_3 | ecosystem: Environmental > Terrestrial > Soil > Wetlands > Permafrost | place: Sweden: Abisko...
ATTCCCCGAAACGACCTGATTGAACGACAACAATGGTACAACATCCTCTATCGATCCAACCAGATGATCTATATCTATAATGTCGGCACCGGTAAGGATCATATCCGGCAGGATGGCAGTGGTATTGCCACAGATGTGCAATTTAATTTTGGCTCCCAGGAGATGTGCATGATCAACCAGGGCCTTCTCCAGCGGAAAAATATATTCCTTGTACAGATCAGGCGATATCAGTGAACAGACCGCATCCCCGATACCAACGCAATGTGCACCAGCTTTGATCTGTGCCTCAAGAAAAACCATAGCGCTATCTGTTACCATATTCAGCGCCTTTTTCATTGCTTCGGGATGTTCATAAAAATCGAGACAGGCGGCAGAAAGATCCCTCAAATCACAATACTCGGCCAGCGGCCCCTCGATCCACCCACAGATGAATTGGGAATCACCGGCCAGTTTTTGAAAGGTCCTGATCTCATCTATCCGGGATACCAACCTTGGATGATCATCTACCTGAAGGGGCTTAAGTTTTTCAATATCACGTATGCCACTGATTAGTAAACGCTCAACTTTGGGCAATGAATTGATGGGATAACTGACTCTCGTTCCAAAGGATGCCGCTTCGGCATAAGCATCAGACATCACATTGACCCAATCGTACGAGAAATCATTGGCACACCGAAGGTTGGTAGTACATTTATCGTGGTAGTTCAGACAAAAATCACGGTAGTTGACCCCGCAATATTTTGCAGCAAACCGCATCAATATCGGATGAAAGGGAGGCCTGTCCACCGATCTGCCTTCAATAAAATCCATTGTTCGCTGTAAACTGTTCATGGTCAATTAATTTTACGATAGATCCGTGATAATTTGATCCTGCAAAGATCTGTCTCGGCCAGGTGTTTTTTCCCGGCACAATAGCCCAACAGAACACTGGATCCGACAAAATGAACAGCCGTATAGCAGTACCATCCATCCGGATCGGATTCGATGTTTTGGATTTTCCCCCACGATTTTCCCTCATCTTTGGAGATGGCAACCGCCAATGGCGTACGTTTCCCTTTGGTGGCCGGAATGGTATTGTCGTTGTTGTTCCATACCAGCAACAGATCTCCGGTTTTGGGAATGCGGTCGATGGCTGCCGGGGAGAGCGGCGAAGGAATGTTGCTCTTTTCAGCAGGAGTCCAGTTTATACCTCCGTCATTTGAAAACGACTGATATTGTGCCCCTGCATTGGTCCGGATCCACATCAGGATACGATGGTCTTTCAGCTCTATCACCCCGGGTTCCTGAATCATGACACTGTCCGGATTGGCTACTTTCCCGCCTGGGATCCAATTTTCCCCGTTGTCGTCCGAATAATAACTCCAGACGCTGCTCAGTTTCGGTTTTTTTTCAATGTCTTCATGAAAAGCCACAGCCATCAAAAGCCGTCCGCTTTTCAACTGGACGACCCGGTGGTTGTTGAGTACAAAATAACCTTCGCGTTCATTGATACACCGAATTGGTTCGCTCCAGGTGACAGCTTCATCTTTTGAGATGCGCAGCATCGGAATACAATCTGTAAACGAATTTTTTCGGACGTAAAAGAGTGCGATATCCCCATTCCTCAGCCGAAGAAGGGATACCGACATGATGTTCATCTTTCCTTCATTCGCGAGAACCAGATGATCCTCCTGGTCCCAATTCAACCCATTGTCGGATGAATATCTCCCTGCCAGATAAGCAGTAGCATGATCATCGGTAGATGTGCCGGTATAGTGGGTATAAACAAACAGCAATCGGCCATCCTTCAGGTTGATAAAATCCCCTTCACTATTTCGCGGGTTATCACTCCCGGGTATAAGTTTTAAAACCAACTGCTTTCCCCTCTCCCTGGCAATGCCGGAGAAAGGGAAAGCAGTGGCAATTAATATCTCCCCAAAAAAAACGAGAGAAATTAAAAATATTCTCATTTTACATAAGAAGCTGCAGCCAAAAAGTCGTAGCTCTTTTGTACGCTGACCACAGGCTCGAAATTGTATCGTTCAACCTCCACAAAATAATCTTTGATACCGATTGAATAACCAGTTTCGAAAATGGATTTGAAATCGAGCAAGCCGCTTTCACCGATCTCTTTCTCATCTTTGATGTGCAGGAGCAGGAACCGGTTCGGATATTTTTTCATATACTCAACAGGAGAGCATCCACCCTTCATCACCCAGTAAACATCCATCTCAAAACAAACTGTTTTTGGATTTGTGTTTTCAAGCATGAAATCGAAGATCACTTTATCCTCAATCCTGGTAAATTCATGGTTGTGGTTGTGCCAGCCAAATTGCATGCCGGAGGCAGCTGTTAACTCACCGACGGCATTGAAATAATCCATTTGGATTTTCAAATCGTCCAGTTTATCCGGCCATTTCAGACCTCCTGGTTTAATCATGAATTTCATGCCGGTTTTTGCATGATCTTCAATAGCTTTTTTCCACCATTCCATGGCGGCAGCATGGGTATCTTTGGTATAGGTTGGGCCGCCCAAATGACAGCTGGATAATTTCATTCCCAGGTCTTTTACCCGCTTTGTAAATTCATCTGGTAACATTCCGTAAATCTTCCCGTCACCATAGGAGGCAGTTTCGAGCGAATAATAGCCCATTTCGGCTGCTTTTTTCAAGGTACCGACAGCATCTTTGCTCATGTCGTCACGAAGTGAATAAAGCTGTAGTCCCACCTTTTTTTTCTTTTTACCTTTCGGAGTAGCCGCAGTCACCAGATTGGCGCCCACCATACTTCCCGCAACGATCAAAGAGGTCGTTTTAAAGAAATCCCTTCTGTTTGTCATAGTTATGATATTATTTTGATTTTTGTTGATTTGTAAAAATAGCTTTTATTTTTATCCGTTACAACAAAGGCCGCTCCCCGAAGGAAGCGGCCTTGCAAACTAACGTTGTTCAACCGTCTAAACACTAAAAAAAATTCGCTACCAATAAGACTCTGCTTTCCCCAAAATGTTACACCATTGCCAAAAAAAAACATGATTTTTATCCAACAAAGGAAAGCTGTCGCTTACAGGTGGACACAAATCACCTCTCCACGTCTGGATTTTATATTCAGATTAATTTGATAATCTGCCACTTATTCTTTACAACGAAGGCCGCCCCAAAAGGAAGCGGCCCTGTCAACTAACATTTATCTAAAAAATAAACGTGAAACTTTTTTTAATATGGCTTGCCTGTCCCTTGCAACAACCACATTTTTGAATAGGAGTGGTCTTTGCTCTGGCCAGTCGGGACATAACTTGTTACTTCGAGCTTGGCAACTGCCTCACTATAATTAACAAGATATTTAGGATCAAGGCCCGGCTCAGGATACATAAACCGAAGTGGCAAGGCCGAACCATATTGGGTAACCGGCCCTGTCTTCAGCACTGGGAAACCAGTACGACGATAGTCAAACCAAGGTTCAACATTAAGCCACAAGGAGAGCCATTTCTGATCAATAATGCGTTCCAGTTTATTGGAAGCGCTTGCGTAATTTACCTTGGGACTGTTGTAGTATGCAGTGAAACTGAATCCACCGGTACCATCCACGATCCCCCATCTTTTCATGGAAGCCAGAATTCCATTTTTGTAATGAGTCTCAGGATCTGAAGCTGAAAAACCGCCTCTTTGTGCTGCTTCAGCCAACAGGAACTCAACTTCGCTATAACACATTAAATCCATTCGAACATAAGTTTCACTATTCAGACGATACCTGCCGTGCAAAAAAGAGATCCATGGACTTTTTTCCGGATTTGAGGATGCCGGAGCAGTTCCCCTGTTATAGCCAACCAGGTCGATTACTGCCAGATTCTGTGGTAATCCCACAAAAAGTGAAGTATCAAGTGTAGAACTTGTGTTTGGATAATAGATGACAGATTGTGTTTCCCCAAAAAGGTTGGTGTAATTTTTGGTGGTAATGGCTGTTGTTTTATTATCCCATTTTTGGTTAACAGGTAACACCCAACGGTACAATCGCGGATCGTTCCTTGATTTCAACGTATCGACAATAGTTTTACAAGGTTTGGCTAAAAAATTTGGATTGGCCGTATTCAGTAAACCCCCGGGCGCAGAATTGATAGCAGCCGTTCCGATATAGCTAACAAATGCATCATCTGAATTACTGGTAAAAGCAAAAGTTGAAGCAGCATTGAATTCCGAAACAATGTCAACTCCCAGGGCTGTCATGTCAGCTTTTTTATTGATCAATCTCATTGCAAACCTCATTCTTAGCGAATTGGCAAATTTACGCCAACTAACAGAACTACCTTTAAATAGTACATCGGCGTTAGAATCAATCTTATAGGCAGATATTCCAGGATCAGCCAAGAGAGCATCCGCTGCTTTTAAATCGGCTAATATCCCCTTGTAGATATTTTTTTGATCATCGTACTTTGAAAAATAGATACCATCGGCAGCTGACAGACTCTCTGAATAGGGAACGTCGCCAAATAAATCAGTAATTATCCCATAATTGAAGGCCCTCAATACCAGTGATATTGCCTCAAAAAGCTTATTATTATCTGTGAGCGACTTGTCATGAATAATTTTTATATTTCTAAGATAGTCGTACTGAGAAGACCAGGATGATCTGCTCCACGAAAATTGATTTAGCGAAGCCGCTCCCTGATTGGTGCCATTCTGGATATATTGCATGGCTCCGGAAACATCAGAGCCAATATCACCTAAACCCACGTATGATTTTGCTGTTCCGGTAAGTACATAAGTCAGAATATAATTTGAAGAGACACTTACAGCGTTGTTCGGGCTCACATTCACCTCATTCAAATCCAGACAGGCAGTCAGCTGAATCAACAAGGCCAAAGCGATAATTATCTTTATTTTTATTGTTTTCATCGTAAATCTCCTTTTAAAAATCAAAGTTTAACTTAAATCCCAATGAACCTGTCCAGGGCATCATGTTGTAATATTCTACCCCTTGGGTCCATGCGCCGCCATTGGGTTTGTAGGCTCGTTCAGGATCAATATGTACACCAGCTTCGGTCCATTCAAAGATGTTTGATGCGACAGCAGAAAGTGCTAAGTTCTGAATATTTATTTTCTGCATTAATTTTTTGGGAAAGTGATAAGTTAAAGACACCTCTCTCACTTTTACATACGTTGAGCTATAGATATTTCTGTTGGTGAAAGGCCTGTTGGCAGCCTGGTTGGCATTAAACGGATCCAACCACACGGTGGTTGCCGTAGCGCCTAAATTTTCAACATAAGTTTTGGTTCCCCCAACTACAACCTCGCGGACACCCGGGTTAAAACTGGCATCTGCATATCGGGCAAGTGGTATACCGGAAGAAGGTATAGGCCAGGCAAATCCACCTAATTCAGGAAGACGGCCACCCACCCAATTGCCGAAGTATGCGTCAGGATTGGCCTTAATCTGACCAACGATGTCTTTTGTTTTATCATAAGGCGCTCCGCTAAACGTATCCCAGTTCACACCATTATTGCCCATAAACATCCGGGTATTCGAAAAGAATTCCCCTCCCTGGTTCCATTCAATGTTGGCATAGAGAGAAAATGCCTTGTAGGTAAAGGTTGGCTGAAAAGCCAAAACAAAGTCCTGGTTAGAGTTAGCGACTTTAACCAAATGCTTTGGATCAGTATCCGTTTGATATTTCCCCGCAGAAGAAATGATCGGGTAATTATAGTAAGGAGATGTCTTATCCGTCACCTTTAACATCGGTTTCATCCATATATCACCAATTTGACCTCCTTCATAGGTACGCCAGATTCCGTTTTCAGTGGAATAAAAATCAACATTGGTCAGTCCCTCTGCCAGTTCTTTCAAATAAGTCCTGTTTCTGGTAAAGTTTACGTTCATATCCCATCTGAAATTTTTAGCAATTACAGGAGTGCTCGTTATACCGATTTCCCAACCCTTGCTCTCAATGAGTCCAGTATTGATTAATTTACTGGTAGCACCTGATTCAACGGGTAACGAAATGTTGAGCACCTGATTCTTGTTTTGAACGATGTAATAGGTAGCTTCCATTCCAAGTCGGTTATTCATAAATTTTAAATCAACACCTATTTCTTTTGAAACTGCTTGTTCAGGTTTCAAGGTGTTATTCATAAGAGTACCACTCATATACATTTGTTTGGCTGATCCCCAGTCCTGACCTACTGAAAAATACTGGTTCAAAGCATAAGGGCTGGTGTCACTTCCAACCTGTGCTACGCCGGCACGCAATTTAGTATAACTAACCCATTTTGGCATCTTAAACATTTCCGAGAAGAGCAAGCTTAAAGATGCAGAAGGATAGAAATAAGATCTGTTTGCTGCAGGCAAAGTACTTGACCAGTCGTTACGGCCTGTTAAATCTAAATAAGCCATTCCCTTATAATCGATGGAAGCCATTCCGTAGATACTATAAATTGCTTTTTGAGACCAGGAACTGGAATAGGTTACCTGCCCCGGAATCCCGTTAGAGATCGTGTACAATCCCGGGGTAACAAGACCTGCAGCTACATCTTCAGTATATTTACTATAGGTATACATCCTGTTCACAGCAACAAAGCCATTCACACCCCACTGCGAATTAATCTTCTTCTGATAGGAGAGGTTTACCTCCATATTGGTCTCTTTTCGGTACATGCCCACGATATCGTAACCTCCCGTTAACTGGCCGTAGGTACTAAAGGCTTTTTTGGATTCCCTCCCTTCGGTATAGGCATCTCTTGTAAACCGGCCCATCAGCGTCAACTCCTTGGTGAGTTTCCAGTCCATCTGAACCTTACTGATCAACCTGTCCCTCTTGAATGAATTTGTGTTCTCGTTGGCTACAAAATAGGCATTGTTCTGTTTTGCAGCATTGGAGATCTGCTGAATCCCCTCCATTCCGGGTTGCCAATAATTTCTCAAATCATTAATATTTACCTGGGCACCTTTTTCATAAAGACTTCGAACAACATCACTACGGTCATCACCATTTACACTCGGACGGTTATCTGAACCGGTTTCGTTCCAGCTAATGTTGGCTGTTACCGAAACTTTATCTGATAACTTATGCATCGTATTCAGGTTGATGGTGCTCCTGTACATATTTGTATTGGGGATCATACCGGTATTTCTCATGTCGCCAACCGATAACCTGAAAAATCCTTTATCTGTTTCCCCATTAACTGAAACATTATTGGTTGTAGTATATCCTGTCCTCATAAAGTCTTGAATCCTGTTTTTATAGGAGACTAACGGTTGGGCAACTCCATTGGTATTCCACTGGACCCATTTTTCACCTACATCGAGCTGTGATCCCCAAGTCTCATTATCTCCTTCACTGAACAGGTGTGCCCCGGCTTTACCCGTTCCAAATCTGGTCTGATAAGGATAAAAATCGTAAGGGACATCAAAAACAAACGAAGAATTCACTGAGACACCTAACCCTTTTCTTCCTTTGCCTCCTTTTGTAGTGATTAAGATAACACCATTGCCAGCCCTTGAACCATACAATGCGGCAGCGCTTGCTCCCTTCAAAACTGAAATGCTCTCAACATCATCCGGATTTAAATCCGAAATCGCATTCCCCAAATCTGCCCCCTGGTAATAATTATTCAAATTATTTGCAACTGGAACACCATCTATAACAAGTAAGGGCTGATTGTCACTGCTCAGTGATTTTGCCCCCCTGATGATAATATTAACAGAAGATCCCACAGTTCCGTCCATTTGAGCAATTCTGACCCCGGATACTTTGCCCTGAAGTGAATTCAAAACATTCGACTGCGGAGTTTCGGTCAGTGTTTCTCCCTTGACTTCCCCGACTGAATAACCAAGCGCCTTTTTTTCCCTCTTTAGGCCCAGTGCCGTCACTACGACGTCACTAACACCAACTGAGACAGACGTTAACGATAGATTAACCACCGATTTTTTACTGATATCAGCCTCTTGTGTCTGCATACCAACAAAAGAGACTACCAGTGCCTTGGCACTAAAAGGAACATTCAAGGAAAATTCCCCGTTGGCATCTGTAGTAATACCGATTGTTGTGCCCTTGACAACAATTGAGACGCCCGGAAGGGGCAAAGCGCCTTCGTCTGTAATTTTCCCTTTGATAACTTTTTTTTGCGGCTGCTCCGACCCCGACAAGACCCCGGTCGGCTCTGAACCATCTGCTTCCAATATCACGATCTGGCGATCATAGATTTTATAGCTGTTGTTGGTCTCCGTAAACAATTGTTGAAGGATATTGTCGATACTTTCCTCGTTTACATTAACAGAAACTTTGCGGCCAAGATCCAGCGTTTTTTCATTGTATAGCAGTATAAATTCGCTATTTTGCTCTATCTCACTGAATACCTGTGCAACAGTTACATCGTTGAGATTGATGCTTAGTTTGGTTTGTTGTGAATAGCTTTTTGCCGAAACGGTGGCAATTGTTATGAGCATAAAAACAGTTAGTATTTTCATTCTCAATAAAATTTTGGTCATGCCCTCCTGAAAGGCACAAAGATGAACTTGTTTTTTTTTCATAGATTTGTACTGTTTATGTTTAACTTTTAGGTGAACTGTAACAAAGCCGGAGGGTTGGCAGACTCGCCGGCTTACTTTTTTTGATCTACTTCCTCATAGGCATCTGATTATTATGCTTGATAAATATTTTGTCTTGTTCAATTTCATAAGTTACATTGGCAACGTCGGCCAGCACCTTCATTACCTCTTCGATTGAATCCTTGAGGTCCAGTTTGCCACTGATCAAATCTGTTGAGGGAAATGGTTCATTGTAAACAAACTGTACATTGTAATACCGCTCAACTTTTTTGAAAACATTGTTTAAAGGTTCCTTAGAGAATGGGAACCACCCGTCAGTCCATGCTGCAAATATCTCTGCATTAGGTTCCTGGTTGACCGTCGTAGTCAGATTTGTTTTATCAAATACCGCCTTTTGATGGCTATTTAACAGAATCTCTTTCCCAAACAGATTGATCCCATTATTTTCCCTCATGGATACTTTCCCCTCAACCAATATGGTCATTACCTCCCTGTCGGCTTCATAAGCGGAAAGATTGAATTTAGTGCCGAGCACCCTGACAACAATCTCTTTTGTTTTTACAAAAAAAGGTTTATTCTTATCGGGAGTGACATCAAAATAAGCCTCTCCTTCAAGAAATACTTCCCGATTAGATCCTGAAAACCTATCGGGAAAAGCCATCTTACTTCCTGCGTTCAACCATACTTTTGTACCATCAGCCAATTCAAGGGACAACTTCTTGCCGAATGGAACAACGACCTGGTTCATTGCTATCTTCTCTATATCTTCGGGGTTACTTGATAGCTTAATTATACTATCGTTGTTTACTCGTATCGCATTATTCTGTGCGTTTACTTTGACCGTTGATTCGTCCTTTTTTAAATCTATTTCTTTACCCGATGACAAAATCAACCTGGATTGCTGAATCGGTTTGTTGGTTTGAAAGACATACACCTGATGTTTATTATTGGATAAAATCTTCCAATAACCCAATGATGACAACATCATTACAAAAATAACAGCAGCAGCATATTTTATAAATTTGTGGTACTTTCTGATCTTTAGACTGCTTTGATCGGCCCGATCAACTTGGACAATATTTTCCCATATCGAATAGATATCATCTTGCAAAACAGGCGCTTCTTTCACCTTTAGCAGCAGGATCATCTCCCGTGCCTGACTAACTTTACGCGCAAATTGAGGATGCTCATGAACAAGTGCATCCAGTTCTTGATTCTCAGATAGATGACTCAGCCAAATGAGAAAATTTCGGTCGTCCACCATCTCCTCAGCCGTATAATCGAGGTATTTTTTTTCCACAAATTGAGTTTTGGTCTTTATTATACAAAGACATCAATCCGATTTTTGTGGACAATTTTTTTAAGATTTTTTAAGGATTTTTTTGAACAGGCCAAGAAAAATAAAATCAGAATGGTCCAACTGTTCACGAAGAGATTCCAATGCCCTGAAAACCATCTTTCTGGATGAATCATATTTGATTGACATCAACTGACTGATCTCTTCGTAACTGTAATCACAAGTATACCGGTAATATAGAATCTCGCGCTGTTTGGGTGTAATGGTTCCAAGAACTTTTCTGATTGCCTGAACCCTTTTACTTTCGGTCTCTTTGCCGATAAGTTCATCTTCATAGGAGTAAGTGATTGATAATTCGTAGGTATCAATATCTTCATCCGATTTTTCAAAATGCTTTTCAGATTGGATACTCCTGATAATCCGGTGTTTAAACGCCGACATCAAATAAAATCGGATGTTGTCTGTCTCTCCCAAAGTAGAACGGCTACGGATAAGATGGAAAAACACCTCCTGGATCGTGTCCTTTATCAGCTCCTCATCCTGGGTAAATTTCCGCCCGTACCTGTACAAGTGCTCGATCTGGCTGCCGTAAATATATGAAAGTGCGTAACCCTTACCGTTTCTGAAGTCATTCCAGATAGTTGAGTCAGTTAGCATGAATGGTTCATTTTGGACTTTAAAAGTATCAATTTTTCCAACGCGATGGTTAACTGATCAAAATTATAAGTTTGAAGACGAAAATGAACGACTTAACCATCTGGTAACTATATTTGCCTTGATTAAAGATTCTAATTACTAAAAACCATTAACATGAAGAAGTTTTTCAAATACTTGGGCTTCTGTTTCTTGCTGCTTGTTATCTGCCTGCTCGTTTGGATTGGGTCCAACCTCAAAGACCAACATCCGGATTACAAAGTAGACCTAAAGATTCTTAACAATACTCCGTCCCAACTTTTTGCCGGATTTTCTGCCTTGCCGATCACACCTGCAGTTCCCGATCGTTGGGATGATAAAAACAAAAATGCCGAATACGATCCCGGGCAGGGTGAAACATTTACCGACGGAAACGGTAACGGTAAGTTTGATCCGGTATGGATTGCTGGTTTCGGAAATAACAAACCTGCAAATGGTATTCACGATGAGGTATGGGCAAGGGCCATGGTCATCGACGATGGGAAAACCCGTCTGGCAATTGTAGTGCTCGATGCCATTGGTTTTATGAACAACGATGTGATCGATGTAAGAAATCGGGTATCCAAAGAGTCAGGGATCACCTATGCCATCATTGCCTCCACACACACCCATGAAGGACCCGATTTGCTGGGGCTCTGGGGAAAAACGCCCTTCCAGTGCGGTGTCAATCCTGCCCACTTGGAATATGTTAAGAATCAGGCTGCAAAAGCCATTGATCAGGCTGCAAAAAATATTCGCCCTGTTCGTCTCTCCGTTTCTCAGGATCTTACCGGGGCAATTCCACTGGTCATCGACACCAGAAAACCCGAAGTTTTTGACTCCGGACTTCGGATGATACAGGTTTTGGACAAAGAGACCGGCAAAACACTGGGCACCCTGATTTCCTGGGGCGATCACCCCGAAACCCTCTGGAGTAATAACCTGATGATTACATCCGATTTCCCGCATTATGTACGTGAAGGAATTGAAAAAGGCGTCTTCAGTAAAGACAGCCTGATGAAAGCTGGCGTGGGTGGTGTTGCCATATATGCCAGTGCTGCAGTGGGAGGTTTGATGACCACCCATCCGCGTCTGGCTGTAAAAGATCCCTTTTCAGGGGAAGAATTCAAAGAACCTACTTTCGAAAAAGCGGCGGCACAGGGCAAACAATTGGCTAATCTGGCACTTAATGCCATGGACAAACCGGAAGAGATCATCGATTCGGCATCAATCTCGATCGTAGCCAAAACGCTGGCGCTCCCACTTGAAAACACCATGTTCAAACTCGCAGCAATGCTTGGTGTGATGAAAAGAGGGACTACCGGTTGGATGAAGATGAAATCAGAACTTGCAGTCGTGAAAATTGGTCCCATATCCATGGTTACCATACCTGGGGAACTTTATCCTGAAATTCTAAACGGCGGTATTGAGGCACCTGAGGGCCAGGATTATAAAATACTTCCAGTCGAAGTACCTTCTATCAGGGAGATGATGCCGGGAAAATATAAATTCATGTTTGGACTTGCCAACGATGAGATCGGATACATCGTACCCAAAAGCCAATGGGACGAAAAAGCCCCTTATACCTACGGACGGGATAGCGGACCTTACGGGGAGGTCAACTCACTCGGACCTGAGACAGCTCCGACCATTCATAAAAATATCAAATCAATGCTGGAAGAACTGAAATAAACCAAGTGCCTAAAGTTTTAGCCCCCGTGCATCATTTGTTCGGAGTCCAAAACTTTAGGCGCCCAATATTTTTTAAGGGATGCTTCAGTGTGGAAATAGAAGGCTTTCCACCTGGGCTGCCTCTTTTACAACAGCATCCGCACCCGATTGCCATAAAATCTCATCCTCTAAAATCCCGGTATTGATGGCAATCGTATAAATACCCGCTGCCTTGGCCGCTTGAACCCCAAGTGGGGCGTTCTCAATCACAAGTACCTGATCAGTCTGAAATCCGGATCTTTCCAATGCCTTCAGATAGGGTTCGGGATGAGGTTTGCAATGAATGACATCTTTCCCTGAGATGATCTGATTTCTCAGAATCAATCCTGAAAAATCAGCGCATAACTCTTCCAGCAAAATATCTTGCCCGGATCCGGTGACAACCCATATCTCCATTCCCGCTGACTTTGCCTTTCCCATCAATTCAGAAATACCAGGGAAAGGTCTTGACTTGGGCATTTTATCGAAAAATTCGGTTTTTTTCCCGTAAATCAGGCGAATCTCCCCGTCTGTGGCCGGACGTCCCAGTTTTTCCTGATACATAAGATGGATGGTAGAAGCGCCGGTCCTTCCTTCTTGTAAATAAACCTGCTCCAAAGGGAAATCCCACCCAAGAAAGGCAAAAGCCTTGCTCCATGCTTCCGAGTGATTTCCCATCGAATCGTAAATCACTCCATCCATATCAAAGAAAATGGCTTTGATAGAGCCAAAGCCATTCAAAAATCGTTTGTCTTTCATTTGATAATATTTGTTTCTCAAAGATCAAATGGAATACCCACGTCATCATTTTGGATGGCATGAACATTTCCTCATGGGTATTTCATCTGCAATAAAAGCTGCGAAAGTACTACAGTTTTTTTGAAATCAGGTCCAGTATTGGGATAACCATTTTCTGATTTGAAAATCCAGCGGCGCCAAGAAGATAGTTTCCATTCCACCTCAAACATACCATACCGTTAAAGGGATCTTTCAACAAGAAATCCCCTTCGGCTGGTTTCTTAATCTTTGCTTCGGCATAAGAGATGTATTTAAGGACCATTTGTTCAACCTCAGTCCGGTCTGTTCGCTCCAAAATAAAAAGGGCTATCTCTTCTCCGTCAATTCTGTATTTTGCCCTCATTGCAGAACCCAGGAATCCCAAACCCATAAATTCAGACGGGATAAACTGGCAGGAATTTGCTACCTGGTTCTCTTTGGGAAACAGTTCTACAACTTTGGGATATTCAGGCTTTGCACACAAGGTCACTGAAAATTTTTCAGCAAGTGTCTGTAGTGAGAATCCAGCGGCCTTTTCAAGTTGCATGCCGCTCATCTTGACATAATATTTCCCTGATACAAAATTGAAGGTAGACGCATCTCCGTATCCTTCCAACCCAATGGGAAGGATCTCAGCTTTTGCTGATTTTTCGATGCTATAAATACCGTAGGCATGAAGCGGATCCCCGTGATCGTATACCTCAATGGTCAACTCAGCCCCGTTGTTCTTCCAGCTGGCTACCTGTAACGATTCAAAGCCATAACTGAGGTAAAACTCCGAAGCCCCGTCAATGTGTTCATACAGATTTTCTTTGTTGAAAATCTGTATTTTACCATCCCTATTCCAATTTACAGGTTCCGGGAAAGCAACCCCTTGCGACCAGGAACAAAAAGGGAAAAGCATCAAAGTCAGTAGTAGTATATTTTTCATACCAGGAAGTCTGCAGGCACCAGTTTAATACGGGCAATATCCGTAATACGCGATTTGACGTCAAATCCGTTTGGACAAGCAACGGTACATCCCGGACAAGCTTCACAGGGATTGGCAGAAAGGTTTAGTTTTGCTACCGTTGTTTGAGCCTTGGCAGGATAGGAATAGCCATAATTGTACATATAGGAACGCATGAGATCAGGAATCGGAAGATTTTCCGGACATTGTCCCGAACAACTCAAACAACCATGGCAATAAAGACCCGATTCATTCATGGCCAATTGTAAATCACCTTTATCCTGCTCACTGAGATCGTGGTTTTGGGCAACATCCCAGTTTTCTTTCAACATTTCAAAGTTTGTAATGCCAGGAATGCATGTATGAATCAATGGGTTAGACAAAGCCCATTTAAGAGCGGCCTTGCAGTTGACCGGTTTTTTCTTCTCTTTGTCCAAAAAGCCGCCAGCCATACTTTTCATCCCAACAATCCCCAATCCGGCATTATTGGCCCTTTGTAACGCTGCTTGCATCACCTCATCATCTTTAAACCGAAAATTATACGCAGTGAGTACAACATCATACAATTTACTGTCTACGGCTGCATGGATTACCTCGGACATATTGGTGTGGGTCGAAATGCCAATAAATTTTGCTTTCCCGCTCTCTTTTGCCAATCTAAGGGCTTCCGTGTATCTTGGATCCAGTGTATAAGCCCGGTCGCTGGCTGCATGGAGATAGAGAATATCAACATAATTCATTTGCAGTCTTTTAAGGCTCTGATCAAATTTTTCAAGAAACTGTTCCGTCGACAACCCCTCTTTAGAAGGATGTATCTTGGTAGATATAACCACTTGATCTCTCGGAATGTCTTTAAAAAACTGGCCAACCATCTCTTCATTCCGACCATTCTCATACCCGTTGGCTGTGTCAAAATGACGAATACCCTTCTCGTATGCGGCTTTCAGTATGTTTGGGTTATCAGCCCGCATCACACCCATGCTGACGATAGGCACCTCTATACCTGTCTTCCCAAGGGTACGGTAGATGATCTTTTTTTTCTTCTTCTCTTTATTCTTTGAAGCTGGTAAAGCCTTAGCAGCCAACCCAATGGTGGCTGTCGCTCCTAAGAATAAAAAATTTCTTCGGTTAAAAGTAGTACTTGTCATGTTATTTGCAGTTTAGTATCAGTTACAAATAAATAAGGATCTCCTAAGAGGTTTGAAAAATAATAAAAAAAATTGCACGATCAACTGCCAGAGACGCCTGTGTATGACGTATTCTCCTTATTCCTGATAAAATTCATAACTTTGTCGGGTTATTTCATTATCAGTTAAAAATTTATCTTTTTATAAATATCTGCTGGTAGGGAAGAAGGAACGAAAGGTCATTTATGGGAAAGAAATATGATGTTATCATAGTAGGAGCGGGACCTGCCGGTATTTTTACAGCTTATGAGTTAATAAGGCATCGTTCCGATTTAAGCATTCTGATGCTTGAAAAAGGCAGGGATATCTACAGTAGAAAATGCCCCAAACATACCAACGGGGGTACCTGCGTGAATTGTAAACCCTGTTCTATTACTACCGGATGGGCTGGGGCAGGGGCCTTTTCGGATGGTAAACTTTCACTCTCGCATGAGGTGGGCGGTAACTTGCCTGATTACATTGGCGTAGAATCTACCAGGGAGATGATTCGCTATACCGACGACATCTACCTTGAATTCGGTGCAGATAGTGCAATACATGGTCTTACAGAAACCCTGGCGATGCGTGAAATCAGAAGAAAATCGATCGAAGCCAACCTGAAACTGGTGCAATGCCCGGTCAGACATCTGGGCACTGAAAAAACACAGCTACTATACCGTTCGCTCTTCGAACATCTTACAAACAATGGGGTAGAGATACAATTCAATATTTTGGTTACCGATTTTTTGATTGAAGGCCAAAAAGCAGCAGGTGTAAAATCAGTAGATAAAACTTTCCAGGGCAAACATGTTGTGCTGGCAATCGGCAGGGACGGATCCGACTGGCTCATGAAAAAATGTGCCAGCCTTGCAATTCCGACTGAAGTGGGTATCGTAGACATTGGTGTAAGACTGGAGTGCCGGAATGAGGTGATGCAGGAGATCAACGAAAATTTCTACGAAGCAAAGCTGATCCATTATACCCGTACTTTCGACGACAAAGTGCGTACTTTCTGCTCTAATCCGGGTGGTTTTGTCTCTTCCGAGTATTACGACAACAACCTGGCAGTAGTGAACGGCCACAGTTACAAAGACCTAAAAAGCGAGAATACCAACTTTGCCCTACTGGTCTCCCAGAAATTTACCGAACCATTCAACGCCCCTATCGAATATGGCCGTCACATCGCGCGGCTGGCCAATATGCTCACCCGTAATAAAATTATGGTTCAGCGATTTGGGGATCTCATCAGGGGACGACGGACCACTTCCGACCGGCTCTATCGGAACAATATTGTACCAACCCTCAAAGATGCGGTCCCTGGCGATCTAAGTCTGGTCCTGCCCCACCGCATCCTCTACGACATTATTGAAATGATCAAATCGCTCGATAAAGTAAGCCCGGGATTGGCAAGTGATGAAACCCTGCTTTATGGGGTTGAAGTTAAATTCTATTCCAACATCGTAAAAGTTGACAGGACTTTCCAAAGTCCATCAGTTAAAAATCTTTTTTTTGGAGGAGATGGCGCCGGTATTACCCGGGGACTCATGCAGGCTTCCGTCAACGGTGTGCTGATAGCACGTGAAATATTAAACAGTTTAACTACAAAATCATGACAAAACCAGATATCCGCAAAGTATTGGAATCAAGGATTCTCGTACTTGACGGAGCCATGGGGACAATGATCCAACGATATAAATTTTCTGAATCCGACTTTAGAGGCGAACGATTCATTGATTGGACCTCCTCCCTCAAAGGCAACAACGACTTGCTTTGCCTGACCAAACCCCAGGCAATTCTTGAAATACACGAAGCTTTTCTGACCGCAGGGGCAGATATTCTGGAGACCAATACTTTCAATGCAACTTCTATTTCGCAGAGTGACTACGGCACCCAAGACTTTGTACGCGAAATAAACAGGGAAGCAGCAAAAATTGCAGCGGATGCCGCAGTAAGATTTTCTACTCCCGAAAAACCAAGGTATGTGGCAGGTTCCATTGGACCAACCAACAAAACCTGTTCGATGTCGCCGGACGTGAACGACCCCGGTTTCAGGGCAATTTCTTATGAGGACCTGAAACTATCCTACCGCGAACAGGTGGAAGGTTTGCTGGAGGGTGGCGTCGATCTTTTGTTGGTCGAAACCATCTTCGATACCCTGAATTGCAAAGTGGCCCTGGTCGCCATCAACGAGGTTTTTGAAGAGAGGGCAATAAAACTTCCGGTAATGGTTTCAGGAACAATCACCGACAAAAGCGGCCGAACCCTGTCGGGACAGACCATTGAAGCTTTTCTCAATTCTGTCTCCCACATCGATTTGCTCACGATTGGCCTGAACTGCTCTTTCGGGGCAAAGGATTTGCGCCCATACCTGGAAGAGCTAAGCAAAAAAGCGCCCTTCCTGATCAGTGTCCATCCGAATGCAGGGTTACCCAATCAATTCGGTGAATACGACGAAACGCCCGAAACAATGAGCCTTCAGGTAGCTGAATTTACCAACAACAGAACAGTCAACATTATTGGAGGTTGTTGTGGCACCACACCCGATCACATACGGGAATTGGTAAAACTAGCTGCTGTTTCCAAACCTCACCACAAGGCACAACCAGAAAAAGTAACCCGCCTTAGCGGATTGGAACCCCTCACCATTGATAAACTCTCCAACTTTATCAACATTGGAGAACGGTGCAATGTGGCTGGATCAATCAAATTTGCCCGGCTGATCCGCGATGGGAAATACGATGAAGCACTCTCAGTTGCCAGGGAAATGGTAGAAGGCGGTGCCCAGATCATCGACATCAACATGGACGACGCCATGCTGGATGCCAAAAAAGAGATGGTCAGATTTCTGAACCTGATTGCCTCAGAACCTGATATTTCCAGATTACCAGTCATGATCGACTCCTCAAAATGGGAAGTGATCGAAGCAGGATTACAATGTATCCAGGGAAAATCCATCGTCAATTCAATCAGCCTCAAAGAGGGGGAGGAGCAGTTCATCCACCGTGCCAGGAAAATAAGGGACTATGGTGCTGCCGTAGTTGTGATGGCTTTCGACGAGAGGGGACAGGCTACAACTTACGAAAAGAGAATTGCAATTTGCGAAAGGGCTTACGATATTCTTGTTGATAAGGTTCATTTCCCTGCGGAAGACATTATCTTCGATCCCAATAT
>Ga0302286_10001367_pt1 | contig 18260 bp, 11 predicted proteins | sample III_Fen_E2_3_FD_198765 | JGI IMG/M metagenome (GOLD analysis project Ga0302286, IMG submission 198765) | Peat permafrost microbial communities from Stordalen Mire near Abisko, Sweden - III_Fen_E2_3 | ecosystem: Environmental > Terrestrial > Soil > Wetlands > Permafrost | place: Sweden: Abisko...
CTTGAATCGGAACCATGGTGTCTTCTTCCTCTTGTGAAGATGTGGTCGTTGGGATCATTCACGATATTCATGACTTTTGGTATTAAGTGAGACAAAAATTAATTACGGTTCAAATGTAGTCTCACTGCCAATCACCCGGAAGGACAAATCGGCCAATTACGGTTAATTATCGGTGAATGGAGATAAATGACAGCTATTATCGTCCCGAAAGGGTAATTATTCTGTGCAACTCCGTATTGAACTTGGTAGCCTTCAATAATTTTTCCATGGTAATATGGATGCGGTATCTCCAGTAATGCTGGGCAACGGCTGGAATATTGACTCTTTCGGCCTCAAAATCTTTTCTCCTGAGCTCTTCGTCCATAGCCAACAGATCCTGTATCGGAAAGATCGTCCACATGGCGGGTGACCAGAAATGCTGTTGAAGGATCTCCTTGGCCAGCCAGTGTTCCATCACTTTGTTGAAAGGGGCTTGATTGCCCAGGATGGTACGGAAGAATCTTTCACTTTTAGCGGAGTCTTCTTCCCACCAACCGCGCAAAGTGGAGGTATCGTGTGTCGATGTTGTACTGACAGAGAGATATGGCGCGTCTGAAGGGTGCAGAAATTCGATTTGCGGATCTTTTGGCATCCGCTGTACCTCCAGGCTCAGAATACCCAATTCGTTCATGACGCTGGGGACACAAGCCGGAATCATACCAAGATCCTCTCCGCATACCAGCATGTTGGAGGACTTGAGGATAGCTGGCAGAATTTTCATCGCCTTTTCTCTCCAGAATTCATCGTGCCGGTGGTAGAAAAACTCTATGTAGAGTTCATCCAGCAGATATCGGTTCTGATCGTTGAGGTTCATGTATGAATTGGTATCATGAAACGCAATTCTGGGGTGAAATCGGGTTGGATGCAGGGGATCGCGAACAAAAAGTACTTCACAGATCAAGGCACATAACCCATCTCTGATCCTGCTCTCTTTTCCGTTTAACTTCTCTTCGCTTTTGGTTGCTTCGAAATGGTCCCATACCTGCTTTTGTGTTGCAAAATTTGGTTTCAGATCGAATTTTCCAGGCTCATATTCCGAAAGAAACTTGTTTTTTACCTCTTCGGTGTATTCTCCAAAAAGTCCTCTGAGGAAGTATTCGCGGATGTAAGGTTTGGTAAAACGTTCTTCGTTGAAATTTATACCACGATCGATGATCTCATCCCTTGAAAAGGGTATTGCAGGATTGAAATGACCCATGGTACCGAAAATCTGTGAAGTCGGGATTTCCCAAATTCGAAAGAAACCTACGATGTGATCAATTCTAAAGGCATCGAAATATTGGGCCATCTGTTTAAGCCTTTTTTTCCACCACTGATAACCATCAGTAGCCATTACCTCCCAGTTGTAGGTGGGGAAACCCCAGTTTTGTCCCTGGTCTGCAAATTCATCCGGTGGAGCGCCTGCTTGTTGTGAAAGGTTAAACAAACTGGGCTGAGTCCAGGCTTCGACACTGTTTGGACTTATTCCTATCGGGATATCACCCTTCAGTACGATGCCATTTGAGCGTGCATAGGCAACCGCTTCGCCCAGTTGTTTATGGGCATGATATTGGATGAAATAATGGACTGCTATATCTGGATAACTGACATTATCTGGTGAGGTAAGACTTTCAATCTCTTCTTTGTTGTAGACATTGAATTCTTTCCATAACCTGAAGTCTGCTGTTTTGTTCTGATCCCTCAGGTAACAGAATGCAGCATAAGGTACCAGCCACTCTCTGTTTTGTTCAAAAAACAGTTGAAAGGCATGATTTTTAAGGAAAGAATCCATCTGTTGGTCGAAGATCAGTTTAAAAAATTTTGACTTCACCTTATGGACATCCTCGTAATGAACGGATTCCTGGGAATTGAACCCTGAGAGGGTCTTGATAAACCCAACCATCAGACTCTCTTCGTCAAGGACCCCGATTTTGGTTATATTTAGAAAAACAGGGTGTAGCGCCATCACCGAGATGGATTTGTAAGGATAGGAGTCGACCCAGCTATGTTTGGCAACGGTCTCGTTCAATGGTAACAACTGGATCAGTTTTAGTCCGCAATTCCTGCACCAGTCGACCAGTTGGTACAGATCGGTAAATTCGCCAATCCCTCCACTGTGCTCAGTACGTATTGAGAAAAGCGGAACAGCAACTCCTGCTCCCCTCCACTGACCACTTTTTTGTCTAAATTTTTCATCTGTATGAACTTTCAGCGACCTCTCTTTTTCACATACGAAATCCCTGATTACCCTGTTGTTTCCCTCTTCCCATTCAATCACCCGTCTGTTCTCACAGTCGTAAATCACATATTTGTAGTGAAAGGGGAAATTTATTTTCGAAACATCCAGATCAACTTTCCATAGAGGGGCGGTCTCATCTTCCATCACAACGGCTTCCGACTCTTTCCATGCCCCCAATGCTGCGTCAGCACCCAGGATGGCAAATTTGTATTTTGGATCTATGGTGGGCGTATGTAATTGCAGACGGAGTGTCTGAAGTACTGGTTTCTTTTTCTGCTTTGGGACAGAGGGGGTTCTTTTCAGTAAAACATTTTGAAATGCAGCCGTGTAAAGTAAATTTTCGGGATCTGATCTGTTTCTCCAAAAATCGCGAAGGCGAATCTCTTCAACCTTCTCTTTATTCATCGAAATTCTTCGGTTGACGCCCCATTCCCAAATAAAATTTCCAAGCGTATCCTGTAACAAATACTTGTACTCAAGTAGACCGGGATCTGTCTCAACGGTGGTTTGCCACTCACCCGGGTACTGATTTTTCATAGGGACGGCATGGGAAGGATCCCATTGACCAAATTGAGGAGTTGATCCCGCAATGAAAAGAATCTCTCCCCAGGTCGTCTGGTAATCGATTTTAAAAGATATTTTCATTGTTTTCCTTTCATTTTGTCGGGTTGATCGTTGCTTAACTTATTCAAAATTACAATTCTGTTGCCAATTCTGATAAAATACACAGTAATTATTCTACTTAAGAACCTTTGTGTCTTTTTTGCGTAAGATTCATCAATAATAACAAATATATTACTGATAAGGTTTGAAGAATGAATACAGATTTCACCAAAACTCCGTTACCAAAACTGATAAAATCGATTGCGCTCCCTTCAAGTATTGGAATGATATTTAACACCTTGTTCAATGTCATAGATACTTATTACGGAGGGTTGGTTTCAACGACTGCACTGGCGGCTTTGTCTCTCTCGTTTCCTGTTTTTTTCATCGTTCTTTCCGTTGGAATGGGAATGGGAACAGGGGCTACTGCCCTGATATCCTCTTCGTTGGGAGCCGGGGAACAAAAGAAGGCAGGAATATTTGCTGCGCAGGCCATCACCCTGGCCTTCTTTAATGCACTTTTGCTTACAGTTGTTGGAATGATATTGGCGCCACATCTGCTAAAGTTGCTGGGAGCCAAAGATGAATACCTGGGTATTGCTGTTGCTTACATGAATATCATCTTATCAGGAACGCTCTTTTTCTTACTTAACAGCACCCTGAATGCCACGCTTACCTCCAGGGGAGACACCAAAACCTACCGGAATTTTCTGGTTGCAGGATTTTTTCTCAATGTGGTCATGGATCCCTGGTTTATGTATGGAGGGTTCGGGGTACCGGCCATGGGAGTCGGTGGCATAGGATTCTCCACTGTTATCATCCAGATTTTAGGTTCTGTTTACCTGATTTTCAGAATTAGAAAGAGAAAAATTATTGAAGGTATAAGATTGCGTGAATTTATACCTAAAAAAACGCCTATGCTGGATCTTTTTAAACAGGGCTTTCCTGCCAGTCTGAATATGATGACCGTCGCTATCGGAATATTTGTGATCACCTATTTTGCAGGCAAATTTGGAAAAGAGGCAGTTGCCGCCTATGGGATCGCTACCCGGATTGAACAGTTGGCGCTGTTGCCAACTATTGGATTGAATATTGCAGCACTCACAATTGCAGCACAAAATTTGGGGGCAGGGCTGACCAGAAGAGTGATGGATTCGTGGAAACTAAATATCGTCTATGGATTATTGATTATTTTCGTTGGAATCACCGGTGTTGCCTTTTTTTCTGAAGCGCTTATGAAAATATTTACCGCTGATCCCAATGTAATCATTATTGGCAAAGAATACCTTGGTGTTGCAGTTCTTTTCTTTTGCGCATACATTTTTCTGAACGTCTCAGTATCCACGCTTCAGGGGATCAAAAAACCAGTCTATGCCATCTTTGTCGGAATTTACCGGCAGTTTTTGCTTCCCTTACCCCTCTTTCTGCTTCTCTCAGTTTATTTTGGCTGGGGCACCAAGGGTATCTGGTGGGGGATCTTTTTTGCAAACTGGAGTGCAGCAATTTTTACTTTTTTTTATACCCGCCGCAAACTGTACAAACTTCAAGAAGTGACGATAGTGAACCAAAATGCAAAAAATGAATAAAGTATTTTGCTGCATGCATGTTTTGCAAAAATATTGCAGCTCCCAACTTTAGGCACTTCCTTTTACTTCTTAGAGTTATCTTTCAGGGAAACAGTTCTGTTGAATACTAATTTTTTAGCTATTGAATCCGGATCCACATTGAAATACCCAAGTCTCTCGAATTGGTAATTGGTCAATGGTGTTGAATCATTGGCAAATGGCTCGATGTGGCAATTGTTTAGTATTTTTAATGAATCAGGATTTAAAAATTCAAGAAAATCTTTCTCTTTGTGACCATCCGGATCAGGGTCGGTAAACAAACGATCATAAAGTCTTACTTCGCAGGAGATGGCACTTGCCGCTGCAACCCAGTGAAGCGTTGCCTTAACTTTACGTCCATCCGGGGCATTGCCCCCTTTGGTTTCAGGGTCATAAGTGCAATGTAACTCAACAATATTTCCGTCAGTATCTTTGATTACTTCGTTACACCGGATGTAATAGGCATAGCGAAGCCGAACTTCCTTCCCGGGTGCCAGACGATAGAATTTAGACGAAGGTTCCTCCATAAAATCCTCCCGTTCGATGTAAATCACTTTGGAGAAGGGGACCTTTCGTTTGCCCATATTTTCATCTTCAGGATTGTTGACGGCATCTACCTCTTCTGATTCGTTCTCAGGATAGTTGGTAAGGACTATTTTCAGTGGATCAGTTACACACATGAGCCTTTGAGCCCTTTTGTTTAAATCTTCCCTGATGCAGTATTCAAGCAAAGCCACATCGGTAACACCATCAACTTTGGTAATACCCACCATGTCGGCAAAATTGCGGATGGACTCAGGTGTATAACCCCTGCGGCGCAGACCGCAGATTGTCGGCATTCTGGGGTCATCCCAGTCTTTAACATACCCCTCCTTAACTAGCTGGAGTAGCTTGCGCTTGCTCATCACGGTTGAAGTGATATTTAACCGTGAAAATTCAATTTGGCGCGGACGGTAATCAGAATCTTTCAACTCATCTACAAACCAGTCATAAAGTGGACGATGAACTTCAAACTCTAGGGTACAGATGGAGTGGGTTATTCCTTCCCAGTAATCGGATTGTCCATGTGCATAATCATACATCGGATAGATGCACCATTTGTCACCCGTTCGGTGGTGAGGCTGTTTCAGGATACGGTACATCAATGGATCGCGGAGGTGCATATTGGGTGATGACATATCGATCTTGGCCCTGAGTACACAGTCTCCATCGTTGTATTTTCCGGCCTTCATGTCTTCAAAGATTTGAAGATTAGCCTCAGGGGAACTATTTCGGGTGGGGCTCTCTATGCCCGGACGGGTTGGGGTTCCACGCTGCTCACTGATTACTTCCTGACTTTGAAAGTCGATGTAGGCTTTTCCTCTTTTGATCAGTACAACAGCAAAATCAAAAAGCTTATCAAAATAATCGGAGGCATAATAAAGACGGTCATCCCAATCAAATCCCAACCATTTTACATCCTCCATGATAGAATCTACGTATTCGGTCTCCTCTTTGGCCGGATTGGTATCATCAAAACGAAGGTTGGTAATCCCTCCGAAAAGTTTTGCCGTGCCAAAATTCAGACAGATCGACTTGGCATGGCCAATGTGCAGATATCCATTTGGTTCTGGGGGAAAGCGGGTGTGAACCCTTCTGTCGTTTTTGCCTGCTGCCAGATCATCAACGATCTGCTGCTGAATGAAATTTTTTGGAACGATTGGATCCATCTTGAATGAGCTTATATTATTACTTCCTTTGTAACCTTCCGGGTTAACCATTAGCTTTTAGCTATTGGTCTAATGAGGATTACCTGTTTAATCTGTTTCTTATCCTATTTCACGCAATATTTTTCTTGAAAAAGCCAAGGCCCTGCATGAAATTTTATTGCGTAAAGGTAACAAGAGTTGTTTAGACACGGAAGAAAAAAATGTGGATAAAAAATGAGTTAAATTTGTTTTGAAAAATATTTCAAAAGATGGGAATTATTGAGTTGGAAGGAATGGAATTTTATGCCTACCACGGCTTTTTTAAGAGTGAACGAATCGTTGGTAATCGTTTTGAAGTAAATATTTCCATTGAAACTGATTGTGATAAAGCGGCTCAAAGTGATCGTCTTTTAGATGCATTAAATTATGAGGCTATTTACCTTCTGGTAAAAGAAGAGATGCACCAACGTTCTCATTTGTTGGAAAATGTTGCAGGTCGTATTCTTACCAGGATTCACACAGAATACAAAGGGGTGGGTAAGGTAATCGTAAAAATATCCAAAACCAGGCCCGCTATGGGTGGTCATATTAAGGCTGTTAGTGTTACCCTGGAACGATAGCAGCTATTTTTGTTCTCCCGATTTTCACACCCAAGAAAATTCCCTATATTTGCACCCTGAAACGGTCGGTTGGCCGAGTGGTTAGGCAGCGGTCTGCAAAACCGTGTACGGCGGTTCGAATCCGCCATCGACCTCAATGTATTGTTTTTTATGAAATCGTCTGAAATGTCAATACATTGCATTTCAGACGATTTTCTTTTTTGTTCACCCACAAAATATGCCCTATGTTTAAGCATTTAATGGCAACTAACCCGAAAAACAAAGAAGAGAAAATCAATCAGAGCACCAAAGCCGAATTCATTAATATTCCCATCCAGTTGTTGTCCGGATTTTTGGATGATTCCCGTTCGTCGATCAGAAACATCTATTATTACGCTTTGTATTCCCATTTTATAAAAATTGATAGAGGATCATCTAGAGAAAAATACAAAGCAACTTGTGAGTGGTTAAATTTCCAGGAACTGGATCGGGAAGAGAATCTTCAACGCGGAAGGGTATTGTATGAAAGATACCAAAATGCACCAATGACCGGAATTGAAAGAAATCTTTTTTCAGATTTTAATAAACTTGATAAATCAGACTTTGAGAAGGCCTGTTTCTTGGCCTACCACGCTCTAAAATCTATTGTAGGCAACAAGACATTTCAAAAGGCAGATAACAGGTTTTTATGGGCAAGAATGGATGGTAGGGTAAAAACAATAAAGGATGATTCGGAACTTTCCGAAAAATTGAGATTTTTCGCGCAGGAATATCAAACCTTAAAAATTAAAAGGGAATTGCAGGAAAATTGGGGTTTAGTTTATTATGCACAACAAACCAGGGGATATTATGTCTCTTTTAAGCTGGATTTGAAATCCCTCATCATGGAAGCAATGAAGCGAAAGAGGAAATCTATTGAAATGCTAAGACTTAACAATATTAGGCTTTTAGAGAAAGAGGTCTCAGGAAAACTAAATAAAAGATCAAAAGATCAAAATTCTTAAAATCAGGGATATAACCTTTGTCCCTTGACTTCAACTGCTAGTCCTAATTACATTTATCGACCACAACCATATCACTGACATTTTAGACCCATAGGACAATCATATCTCAGCCTATATAAATTGTGGTGAGGAAATATTATTTTGTTATCAGAATTATAGGCAACTTACCGGGATAAAAATCCCGGACATATTTGCATCCACTATATGGGTTGCATTCAAATATTCAATTCTCAGGAAGATTAATTTTGGATGTTGATATGACCTTCCTGGATCCCTGGACGCCTTTTATTGTCAAAATTTACTATAATCTCAGCCTTAGGAAACATTTTTATGTATATAATTCAGATAACCTGGGTCAAAACATCGGTAAAATCAACATTTGGTAGCGGAAATGATCAACTATCAGGATAAGATCTGATCAATTTGTACAAGGGATCAGTCAAAATCATTTCATCTTTTTTTCATCTATGATCTATCGCAAATTTAGAAAAAATATGGTTAATATGGCTAAAAGCCTTCATGATGAATAATGTAATTTTTAAATTTATATTATGTATAATATTTGATTAAGTATATAATTATATATATCAAAAAATCAATGATATAAAACACTTTAAATGTATATATAGTTTAGATAAAGGGATGAAATTTAACCAAAATGCTTGAATATGACATTTTAATATTGTTTATTAACATTGTATCAGAATAATATATGATATTAATTATACATTTAGTTTAACATGATCAGACTGTACCTGTTGAGAGAAAAATCGGTACGTCCTGAATTGCTCCTCTAATAATAAATGATTCATTTTGACACTTTTTTTTCAAGTAAGCGAACAGTTTTAGTTTCGGGTCCGGACTTTCTTCCCTTCAATATATATCAAACACTTTAAATATCTTTGAACTGAAATGGGACAGGATCTGTGTCCATTTACAAATTATATTCTGATTGAATTGTACTGGTAGCCTGCAATCATTAACAAAAAGCGAATTTACGATCAATGAATCAAACTAAAAGGAGCTGGAAATATTATTAAAGATCATCCTATGGAACACCTACACAACCATAATTCAAAATCGGGGCAAATTAACAGGGCTTTCACCGTTGGAATCATTTTGAATATGAGCTACGTATTGATTCAGGTCATTATTGGAATCCACATTAACTCGTTATCACTGCTCTCTGATGCAGGACACAATTTTTTAGACGTGAGCGGATTGGCCCTCTCGTTACTTGCGTTTAGGCTCACAAAATCAAAAGCAACAAAAAATTTCACTTACGGTTATAAGAAATCCTCCATTCTTATTTCCCTTTTTAACACAGTCGTTTTGCTTGTTTCTATCGGGGCTATTGGTTACGAATCAATTTTAAGATTTCGGAATCCGGAGCCTTTACCAGGGGAGATTATTGCAATCATTGCCCTAATTGGGATTTTCATCAATGGAATATCGGCATTCCTTTTCTTTCGAGAAAAGGAGAAAGACCTAAACATTAAAGGGGCATTTCTGCACCTATTTTCAGATGCAGTGATATCATTGGGTTTGGTTGTTGGTGGAATCGTCATTTATTACAGTCATTTGTACTGGATAGATCCACTTTTTAGTCTACTTATTTGTTGTTTGATTATCTGGAGTTCCTGGAGTTTACTAAAAAGCAGTATACATCTCTCAATGGACGGGGTACCCGAACATATTGACATTGATCAAGTCATAAAGACCGTTCGTGTGATAAATGGAGTAGAAAACATGCATCACGTTCATATTTGGGCGATAAGTACCAATGAGAACGCAATGACGGCACATTTGGTTGTTTCATCAGGTTTAAAAAAGGAAGAGGTAAATTCGATCAGGCTGGATGTAAAACGACAATTAAAACAGTTAAATATTGAACATTGTACGTTAGAAATTGAGTCAGAAAACGAAGCTTGTGAGGATGAAAACTGCTAATTATTCATTGGGAATGCATTAAATGTCATTACATTTGAAGGAGTTTCGAAATTGAACTCATACGACAATTTTAGAAAAAGGAGCGCCGCTCAATTTCTGCGTTGATTCGGATTTTAAAATATGACGAAGGTTCAATTTTAAAATATTTTCCAATGAAATCCTAAAAGTGAATAAAAATGAGATGTAAAGAAAATGTAAATGCCGTTGATGGGCACGCACCTGCTAAAGATGGTTCCGATAAAGTAAAAATGAATAATTTTCTATCCCGCAGGTTGTTCTTGAACACATCTGCCATCGGGGTTGCAGCCATGGGAATGGCCCAGTTTGGATGCTCAGATGGAAAACAAACTAAACCGAGGGGGGCTGAGGTGCCTAAAATTCAGGGCTTTGAAGATTCTTCCACTGCACCTGATCCCTATAAAGGTTGGGTGCCTCTTTCGAGCCGGAAAATCCGCATGGGAATTGTCGGCCATGGCGTATGTAAATTTGGTTCCCAATTTGGTTTTCAGGACCACCCGAATGTTGAGGTTGTTGCCGTGAGTGATCTTTTTCCGGACCGTTGCGCGGAAATGGCCAAATTGTGTAAATGTTCCAAAACCTATCCATCCCTGGAGGAGCTTGTTAAAGACAAAAGCATTGAGGCGGTTTTCGTTGCCACGGATGCGCCAAATCATGTACGTCATTGCCTCGAAGTGTTGAAACACGGAAAGCATGTGGCCGTTGCTGTTCCTGCGGTATTTGGGTCCCTGGAGGATGCTGAACTGTTGTTTGAGGCTGTCAAATCGAGCGGACTTAAATACATGATGTTTGAAACCTCTATTTTTCGGGAGAACCTCTACGCCATGCGTCAAATTTACCAGGGTGGCGGTTTCGGTCAACTTATCTATTCGGAAGGCGAATATTTTCATTACATGGAAAAACCGATCGATTCTTACCAAAACTGGCGTGTCGGATTACCTCCCCAACTTTATCCCACCCATTCCAATGCCTTTCAGATTGGTGTGACGGGAGGATGTTTTACAGAGGTTTCCTGTGTTGGCATTCCCAGTATCATCGAACATTTAAAACAGGAGAACAATATTTACAAGAACCGTTTTGGCACCGAGATAGCGCTCTTTAAAACCAGCGAAGGAGGTTCTTCGCGAATGGCAGTCAGTTGGGATACCCCTGGCGACGGAGGGGAAAGGGGCAGAGTCAGAGGACAAAGAGGAACCTTCTATACCAAATATGAGGGTCTCGATAAGTCGGTATTTAATGTGAGCCGACCACCCCTTCCTCCCGGGATGCCGCTTGGAGGTCATGGCGGTTCCCACGGTTATCTGACCAATGAATTTGTCAGTGCCCTCCTGCAGGACCGCAAGCCGCTGGTTGATGTAACGATGGCGCTCAACCTGACAGTTGCGGGTATTGTCGCACACCAATCGGCCATGAAAGAGGGCGAATGGATGAAAATTCCAAAATTCAAATTTTAAATATATTCTGGTACAGGTCGATCAGATTATAGCTAATGAGGGCAAAGTCCTTGGTTTCATCAACTGGCTGGGGATATTGAACAATGCGAAAGTCTTTACAGTCAGCAATTGTGAGGTAAAAAATGATTTAGCCTGAATAATAACAGGCATTTGTACTGCCATTTGACAAACATATCGCCGAAGCTTTTGACTGCATTGGCATCCGCAACCGTGACTGGAATGCAAGTTCTTACTTTGGTGATTACCAATTTTAGTGAATAAACGATGCCGGATAGGAGCATTCAAGTACTTTGTTACCGTTAAATTCCCGAATCCAGGTGTCGAACTTCCGTTTCCCTTGTTTTAATACAATCACCCGCCCTCCGGCAAGCGGATCTTCAGGATTTTTCATGATTTTGGAAACACGTCCGTAGGCCAATGCAATGTTATGATAAACGGCAATGTAATCATTGATGTGATCGTGACCAACGAAAGTACCCATCACATCACCACATTCGAGCATGGCCGTAAACATACCGGAATTAACTGCCGGGCAGCATTCATCTTCCGATCTGACACCAAACACCCGACCATTTTTTTGGTTAAATCCCTGGATGTACTCCGGAAGCGGAATGTGAAAGAAGGCCAGTGCCGGTAATGGGATCCCATTATTCAGACGGGTATATTTGCCGCTACTTTTCCGGTACCATTCAATTTGTGAAAAATCGAACCAGCCATAACCGTCTACACTTGGTTTCAGATTGCTGTAGGAGTTGGAATCCATGCAATAAAGCAGTGCCTCCACCTTGTTGCGATCACCTGAAATCGTTAGGAGAAAATTTGAATTACCGTTGATCCCTCCAACATTTACATTTAAACAGCCGGGTAGTTTCTCAACCAGATCAGCCAGCGCTTTCCTGGTAAAACTATGTTCAGATTCGTGGTTTCCAAAGACGATGGCCCAAGGTGTTTTTGTGGAGTTGAAGATCCCCGCAAGAAGCTGATAACCTTCTTGCGGATCCTCCTGGGTAACAATATCCCCAGTTAAAACAACGAGATCCGGTTTCTCCTGCTCAACAACGGATTTAATGATCTCAAGTGATTTGAGATTGGCTTTCGCTGCCAGGTTGATATGGGTATCCGTAAATTGCAGAATTTTAAATTCGCCGTTCCTGTTAAATTTAAGGGTCATCTTGTTCCCAGCGTTGACAGTTCCTGCAAAAAGGAGCAGGAAAAAAAGCTGGATATAAATTGTCCTCATTTACTATTTTTTAAGATTAAAGCTGTCAATCAGTTTACCCTGTGCGTTGACAGATTCAAAGTGCAAAGTATTGCCATCAATTTTCACATATTGAAAGAGTTGTCCCTTGCTATCGGTTACCTCAGCGTAGGGTTCAACATCAAATTGCTGGTCACTGTTGGAAATTCCGACCGAAATAACATAGGCGGTACCCTCCTTATATGAAGGAACAATTTTACCCCCCTTCATCGGTTTCGACCGCATGTAATAATGGAGATGACCTCCGAAAACCATATCTACATGATATTTGTCAAACAGGGGAATCCAAGCTTTCTGAATGTCCAAATAAGGTTCTTCCCGGTTGTAGGGAGCAAAATGAAACATGGCAATCTTCCAGGTTGCTTTTGTCGTGGCAAGCTGTTTCTCTATCCAGTCGGTCTGGGCATTGATGGGAGAAGTTGCATCGATCATCAGAAAAAGTACATTTTTGTAAATGAAGGAATAGGTTTGCTCCTTCGGGACACCTTCTGGGCCATTCATCGGATAGCTGAAAAGATCGCAGTACAATTTGGCACCCAAACCGGCCCTGTTGTCGTGGTTTCCGGGTACGGACATGAAAGGGATCCGGCTGGCAGTCTCCTTGGAATACTCAAAGAGCGCATCCCATTGATTTCGGTTCAAACCATCACTAACCAAGTCCCCTACGATAGAAAAAAAGGAGGCATCGGGATGGGCGACCCAACCCTTGTGCAGGATTTCGCCGAATTGTGGGGAAAAATGGGTGTCACCAAACCACAAAAACGAGAAGGATGAAATGGTGGAGGATGTTGTAAAGGTTTCATTCTCAGTCCAGTCATTTTGCGACTCAATTTGATACTGGTAAGTAGTTCCCGGATTCAGGTTTTTGAGTTTTGCTGTATAGTGGTTCGAAAAACGGTCATTCGTCAACATCCGGTCTTCCAGCAGCTTTCTTCCTGCAACGGTTGAATATACTTTTGTTGTCCCTTTTTTCCTGTATTTCAGGGTTGAAGCATTCACGATAGTGTTGGTGCGCCACTGAATATCCATGCTGGTTGAGGGATCAGAACTCCAGGTCAGGATGATCTGGTCAGGCTTCCGGGATGAAGGATAAGGTGTCGACCTGAATGCTCCTGCCAGATGTGATTCTGAGCTTCTGCCCCTGGTCGTTGTCAGTAATTGCTGGCCTTTCAGTGCCTCCGGAACCTCCTGCAAAACGAGCTCGTCCCAATCCATATAGGTAGAAGCGCCATTCTGTAAAATTCCGACTTGTTGGTTTTTTGGGAAAAAATTACTGATTATCAATTGATCACCTTTGAGTTGAGGAGCCACTGAAACAAAATAATGAAGGGCTAATCCATCTTCAAAACCATTGACCCCCAATCCAATTTTGCCTGCACAAAAGGATTTCTGCCAGACTTCGTAGGTTGTTTTAACATTTTTCATGGTCAAGGATGTTTTTTTGAATCCACTTTCCGGTAACCAGAAAGGAAGTCGGTTTTGCTCCGTACTAACCATTACTGAGACCACGACTGGAACATTCACCTCAAACATCCAATGGGCGGTGGAGAGTATTTGCAGCTCCTCTTTCGAAAAAAGAGACATGACCTTAATGACATCCAGCTTCATCAGATCTGTCTGGCTGGTAGATTTGTACAAGTCAGTAATCGCGCGCGTCATGACACTTTCAACTGTTTTGTGTTGTTGCGCTCCGGATTTAATTCCAACGGTCAACAGCAATAGAATCCCGAGAATACATAAAATTTTATGTTTATTCATTGTCAATAGTATTTGTTCTTCAAATAAAAGAGAAAAGCAGACTCTCCCGAGTATTGAAAATTACCTGAGCGAAAATGTTCTGTTAAAATTCTCCGGTAGTCATGAAATTAGTCCTGACCGGTTTTTACGTTAGTTGATACGGGCTGCATTTTGCCAGCCTTAGTAATTATAGCAAAGCCATTGATTCGTGGCCGGTTTTGTATCCCCGAATTCGGTATGATATAAAATTGAATTTCGTAAACGCAGGTTTATAATCACTTGCGTTTATTGAAAGATTGAACATCAAAAAGCAGTGTAAACCGGATGGTGTTTGCCAATGGGTTATTTTGGTGGATTGGAATAAGGTAAGAAAAATCAATAGAGCAAATATTCATCTTCACACCTAAACCTGTAGACAAAAATTTACGGTTGCCTTTGTTTTCACTTTCATGAAAATAACCGCCCCTGATGGCAAATTGGTGGTTGTACCAATATTCGATACCTGCGGAGTAATTGATCTCCTGCAACTCTTCCTTCATCCCTCCGGGAGCATCTGAAAAAGAACTGAAAATGGAGCTAATAACAGATCTATTGGTACTGTTATCGGGGAGTACAATACTTCCGGAACTATTCGATGTACTTGTATTTGTCTGGGGTGTAGGCACCATTAATTTATTGATATCCAAGGAAAAAGAGAAGGAGTTGAAACTATCCAATTCTTTGGAGTAGGTGGCGCCTAATCTTAGGTTGGCAGGGAGAAATTCCTTGTTTTGACCGTCATCGTAAGATATTTTTCCTCCAATGTTGGAAAGATTGATACCTGCTGAGATGGATTGATCGGATCCGGTACTTCCAAATTCTTTGGTGTAATAAAATGAGACATCTGTCGAAAAAGTATGTCCGGGTACGTAAGTTTCGGTGCCGATGCCTCCGGAAAGATCTGAACGTATGTATCTGAGGGCAATACCCCCTGAGAGATGGTCGGATAATTTTCTGGAATAACTGACGTCAAAAGCAAATTCATTGGGGCTTACATTCGCAAGACTGGATCCATTCTGATCGGTTAGCAGGATTTCACCCATCGAAAAATAGCGGAGGGAGGCACCCAATGTCTGGTATTGATCCAATTTATAGTATCCTGATAAGTAGGCGAGATTGATGTCATTGACCAATTGCCGCAACCATGGTGTATAAGACAATGCAAAACCAAAATTATCTTTCACAAATGCAAATTTTGAAGGGTTCCAAAACTGGGCATTTGCGTCCGGAGAGGTAGCGACACCGACATCTCCCATGGCGCCATGCCTTGAGTCAGGCGTGATGGTAAGAAAAGGAACAGCAGTGGTGATGGGATTGTATTGGATTTCCTGGCCGGTCGCCAAACTTTGGGAGAAAGCAGTCTGACAAGCAAATAAAGCAAGCAAAGTGGCCGGTAGCCGAAAGCAGTGAATTATTCTCATTAAATTTAAATTAGATGGTATAATTCTTTATTTTGTTCTCAAAGAAAGATTAAATTTTTGATGTTTGGAAAAGGATAGGGCTATTTTTGGTTTTCGTTCCTTAAATTCTTCGAAATGGTCAGATGCTCTTTCCCTAAATCCAGTACAACATTACCAGTCGAAATGTCGAGGACAAACGAATTGATTTTTTCTCTGACAGATCCGGATTCAAATTCCATTCCGTCAATAATTTTAATCTTTAAATCGTTATTTTCGAGCGGAATGATTTTTAAATGGGAACCGTTTAAAATCCTGAATGATAATATTCTTAACGGAGTTGAATTTGTCGTATTGATTTCGATAATACCATTGTTGTTCCTGATCAGCCTTATCTTTTGGATTGTCTCTGATAAATTGGATAAAGAACTGCTCCCAGGCTGGTTTTGGTTTTGTCTGAAAGAGGTAAGATCCGTACCTGTCAGCTGGGTCCCGGGGCTAATTACTGAATTAAATACTGCCGCAATACCGGCGATTGTTTGCTCAATTCCCAGTTGTTTCATACGGTTAAGATGCTGCCTGAAAAGCAGGTCTGCTTTTGGGGATACCCCCTCACCAGTTTTGTCCAACCCAGCTGTTTGGTAACGGGAGGCAATATAACAAAGCCCTTCGTTGGTACTTTTTAAAAAACCGGTGGTCCCAGACCGTTCATCTTCATTGGCCAGCTGTACCGATTCAATATCGCCAGATCGGGTGAATCTGACTATATAGAACAATTTTGTATCTTCTTCCAGTTCGTCAAGCCCACTTTTCGACATCCATTCAATCTCGCCCTGTTTGTCAAATTGTACAAAGAAAAGATCTGGGTTGGACGATAAGGTTTGTACCATTTTCCCATTACATTCCAGTTTTCCCCGAAATGAACCGGCAAGGTAGAACTCATTCCTATCCAGTTGTTTAAGTTCTAATCCGAATGCTTTGCAGTTGGAACGAAATTTCACCATCCAGACCAGCTCTTTTCTTTCATCAAACTTTGCTACGAAGGGCGCCGGTGCCGAAAGGGATTTACCGGTATTTTTCTCATTGAAGAAGCCTGTGATGTAAGAATTTCCATTTTCATCTTTCACAAAATCTTTGCCTGAACCACTGCGTTCGGCACCAAAGGTGTGAGCCAGTTTCCATACTGCATCTTGCTCACTGACCTCATCAGATTCATTTTTGAGTAACCTGATATAGGGTTTAAGGGGGTAAAATTCTTTCATAACCAAACCTAACGGAGCATTTTCGAATGTTGGTTCAGCCATCGTATAGTTCTTTCCTTCCACCAAGAAATGATCGCCATCCATTGGTTGATCCATAGAGATGGCCACTGAATAAAAACCCGGGAATTCTACAAGCGCAGCTTTCTGGTTCAGTAAGTTGCTGATCATCCAGGCATAAAGCAATGATTTTCCCTTATCATTGCTTTCATCCTTAAAAAGAAGTTCTTCGGGAAACATAAACTTATCGTAACCATACCTGTCGTTGAATGGATGATAGGTAAAAGATTTTTGGACAAATTGTTGGAGGAATGCTACACCCTCCTCTTTTCTCATCCCGGCAAGAACAGGTTTCATCTGTTTCAGCAAGGTCTCTTTGGAAAGAAAAGAAAAAGGGGCATTGAAATAGAGCTCCGGATCCGTCTGAGGATACTCTTCAAGATATTTTATTACTTCAGGATTGTATTTCAGATTAAATTCGTACAATTTCTTGTCCCATAGGAATTGAATTTTTTTGTTTTCAATTTCTCCTTGAAAATTAAGTGATTGGTTAATCCTTAGGTGAATAGTTCCAGTTGCACCGGGGTGATTGGAAATGTAAGAAGCTATTGGGAAGGAGGCTATTGGTTGGTCTATGTAATAATCAGAACCGTTGATCTTTACGGAAGGAACTCCGTTTATTTTTGAAGTTGTTGCGAACAAAACAGATGTTCCCAATTGATTGAATCCAACTTTAACATCAAATCCGGTCCGTATCATCAATGCCCAGCATAAAAGTGCAGAACCATCCTCATCGGTTGGATATAGCGCATTTGAGCAGGATTTGACAAGGATAAAATAACCCCAGTCATTCAGCCCCAGTCTGTCCCGGGCCGACATCAACTGGCTGATGAGGTGATGACTGTTTCCTACCGTGAATCTTTTCCAGTATTCGGCGATTACTTCATTGCTGATCGGTTGATTGACTGGAAGGGACAGGAGTTTGTCGTAGGTAACAGCAATGGTATTACCATAAAATTTAAAATTAAGCTTAAGCGGACTGGCGCTTGTGTATTCAGGTTTTCTGATTCTTGGCAGATTAGGGGATTCTGTTCCAGATGTTTCCTCATTCTTTTCATCCGAAAAGCAGGGTAAATACTGTGAATTATGGTAAGAGGTCTCATCAAAAATAAATTGGGGAGCAGGATCAAATCTTCTTGATTTGGGTACAGGTGTAGCCGGTACAACTGTAAACTTTTCCCAGTTGCGTTCCAATATTTCTGTAAATGCGTCGTCCTGTAGTCGTGAGAAATAGTGAAACCCCGATTGAAGATAGGGTAAGGGCTTTTGATTGTTGAGCAGGTATTCCCGGCTCTCATTTACCCAGAGATCTTTAAATTCTTTGAAAGTCTGG